>Ga0214919_10002045_pt1 | contig 32185 bp, 28 predicted proteins | sample LL1503_MetaG_FD_177994 | JGI IMG/M metagenome (GOLD analysis project Ga0214919, IMG submission 177994) | Freshwater microbial communities from Lake Lanier, Atlanta, Georgia, United States - LL-1503 | ecosystem: Environmental > Aquatic > Freshwater > Lake | place: USA: Georgia | collected... | reverse complement strand
CTTTGATTTGTTGCAGCATACCCGCCAGAGACGGAACAGAGTTCCACACGGTTAACTGTTCGTTGCGGGCAAACTTGACCGCATTCATGACCAAGTTTGCGGGAAGGATATGAAGCGCTGCACCAGCCTGCCACGTGGCAAACATATTGTGCACAGAGAAGTCGAAACTCAGTTCGCAAGTCTCTAAGGCACGGTCCGTTGCCTGTAAGCCCAGTGTCTTAACAATGGTCTTAACGTAACTCTGCGCAGAACCTGCAGAAATCATCACCCCTTTGGGCGCACCGGTTGTACCGGACGTAAAAATCACATACGCTAGATCGTCAGCCGCAACCCGCACAGGTTCTGCCAACTTACTTTGCAGTGGAAGATCTATGTGACCTGATGAAGCCGCGTGGTCGTCAACTTCCGACATCATCTGGTCAACGCGAATCAGGGTCGGTGGACAAGCGGCCAATACGGCATCGGTCAGCAATTTAGCGCCCTCTGCGTCTGCGATGATGGCGGTCAATTCGCATGCAGCCAAAATTGCAAGAATTCTGTCCTGTGGAAGTTTTAACCCAATGGGGACATAGGCTGCGCCCGCCCAGCAAGCACCCATCATGGCCACGCAAGCATCAATACCACGCGAAGCAAAAATTCCAACTTTGTAGGGCTTGACAGACCGCTCTTGCCAAATCGAAGACCACGCCAATCGTTTGGCCAAATCTCTGGCGCGACATGCATACTGCTCATAACTCAGAGTCTGGTTCTTATAAGCTATCGCAGTTGCGTGCGGTTTTGCTCTGCTATGAAGCCATACAGCTGAGGCTAAATTAAAATCATCAGCCATTTCAGAATACTGGATAGGAAGAACTGTTTTACTTCAGAGTAGCCGCCACTCTTGATAAAGATTAAAGTAGTGCAATTGAAAATATATGGTGCATGCAGAACATGCTCGTCATTATATGAGGGTTAAAAGTCTGCCCCAATCAACATTGAGGGCATGTGCTTAATAAATCTTGACAAAACTGTCAAGAATGTGAAACATAGCGTATCCATACTCAAAACATCCTGATCAGAGTTGTGCGAAAAGGATCAATTTAAGGATTTTTAATGAAACTCACACACAAACTTTCTTTCGGTTTGGGCCTGATGCTCGCAGCAATGAGCATGAACGCTCTTGCACAAAACCAGAGCATGCCCATGCAACACATGCAACACATGCAACAAGGACCAATGTCCATGCATGGCATGATCCCCCACCAAATGTCTGATCAGCGCATGGCACAAAAGCAGAGCCGGCGTGCAGAGCACCGCGCAAAACGTTTACAAGAGTTGAAGGTTTTTCTTCAATTGCAAGACAAACAAGAAGCAGAATGGTCTGCTTTTTCCGCTGCACTTCAAAGCCCCATGACTCGCCCCGCTCCAATCAACCCGGCTGAGATGGAAAAACTCACTACGCCAGAGCGCATTGAAAAAATGATGGCCATGAAAGCGGCTCGTGACGCGCAAATCAACTTACGGATGACCGCTGTCAAAACTTTTTATGCCAGCTTGAACCCGCAACAACAAAAAGTTTTTGATACGCATGCCAGCAGAGCCATGAAACGCCATGGCATGGGCCCAGCGCATCGCGGTTAGAACTGGAGAGCACATTCCTTAGATGTAATTGTTATGTTGGGTCTTGATAACAGATGATGTCAACACAGAAGACCTTGAATAAGACGCCCTTCTACAGAGATTAATATGAAAAAACTATTGGTTATTTTACTAATGACACTTTGTGCCTCTGCAATGGCTCAAAGGCACCATGGCGGCGGCTATTGGGGGCGTGGCTACGGCGGTGGTTGGCAATGGATGATCCCAACCGTCATTGGTGGTGCAATCGTCTATGAAGTTGCTCGTCAGCAGCCAGTGTATGTTCAGCAGCCTGTGATTATTCAGCAACAACAGCCTGTAGTTGTGCAGCCTCAAAATCAATCTTGCAGCCCTTGGACTGAGACCCAAAATCCAGATGGCACCATTACCCGCACCAGAACTTGCAATCAATAATTTGTATCAAGATCGAGCGTATCCAAATTATCTGTAATTGATCAATGCTTGCTTCGGTAGAACTTTTGAATAAAGTTTAGGGTTTTCTAGAATGTCTTTTAAAAGGTCAAACCATAAAAATGTTTTTTAATGAAGCCGTTTTTTCAGCTTAGTTCCCGTGACCCAAAGGGGCTTGCCTTGCTTGTAAAAAAACCAGAGACTAGGAATTAAAAAAAATAACAATATGCCGACCTGAATGTTACCAGCCTTCATTTTATTGTCCTTCTTAAATAGTTTTTGTGATTTTTCTGAGGGGATAAAAACCAAGCTTTCCTGCTCAAGTACAGCGCCATCTTTTGCTTGAGAAGTTACAGTCGCTGTTACCGCATTATTATTTTTAACCTCATTCGCCCATAGCCCTATCGACCAATCTGTTGGCATCAATCCTTGACGCATTGCAAACTTACCAAGTACGAGGATGCTTGGTTGTTCCAGCCACTGGGAGTGTGCAGGCTCAAAATTAACAAAGAGGCCCTCCAACACAAGCGGACCTTTTTCATCATTTAATTGAACATGCTGAACAAAGGCTTGTTGCACTTGCATTTGATGAGCCTGAAACTCGGCGAATGAAATGGCGCCATCGCCGTCGTCGTCGAACTTTATGTCTCGAAAAGAAGATGGCGCAAGGGAAAGCGCCATATAGGCTGCACCATCACGAAAATTTAAGGTGGCTCGGTCAAGCGACATGACGTGCGCGTTTACTGCCGTTTGTGTACAAAGAACGATTAGCAGCCCTTTTAAAAGTACTCTAAGCATTTCAGAAAACCAAGTTCACTAAGAATTCTTTGATTGCAATTAATTCAGCTTACCTTTGATACAGCGTTGCAGATAGGGGTAACTTTCAGTAGCTACGTAATAGTAGGTACCTTTGGGGAATTCTGGTGTAACACCAGTGCGGCCGTTGCATTCGTCCAGATCACCGCCATTGACAGCGCTGTATGCCCAGTCTTGTCTAAATGTTCCCAATGGAAAAATAGTGGGAGAAGGTCTGAGAGTGCTACTGGTAGCGATTGAATTTGGTTTGTAATTGCTGGTTAATTTCTTGAGCGGTGAAGTGGCATCTGTGGCGGTTGAATAACCATACTTGTAATAAATTGGATAGCCATCTGATGCCCACCCCACGACTTGCATTTTATTGCCAATTAAATTGTCTTCTTGCCCCCCAAGACTTGTATAAACCCCCTTGGGTGCACCATGGTAGTGGTACTCGCCAGTGGGTTGAACGTGAGCATTGTTAAAGTCTGCACCAAAATTAAAGGGGCTGTTTGGCACTATTGCTTCCAAACTCCAGTCACCACCGCCCAAATAGGTACAAGGTGTACCAACAGATGTCTGTCCAGCGCCTTGAGTTGCTGTTGAAGCAGCGTTATTGATGCAGCCCCCCCCAGTGTTGGGATCAAACTTGACACCGTTTAAAGCGTAGCCCACGATGGGAACCGGCTTAACCATATCAAGCAGTGGCGATATTGGCGCAGAAAAATTGACTGCATAAGGAGCGATGGTATTTGGATTGTTCGGATTAGGAAAAGTTCCCACGGTATGGTTTGGAATGCCGTTGGAAGTCAATGTTCTCATAGTGCTACCGCAAGTCCAAGCGAATTGAAAAGGCTGGCTGCTGCTGTCTGCCAATTTGGTGACCGTGATGCCACTACCTTTGTAATCGCAAAGAATGCCAGATGGTGTAACACCATCCCCAATGGTAGTTGGGCTTGAATTATTGGTAGAGCTAACACTACCTCCACCGCCGCAGGCTGTTAGAAAAAGGAAAATAGAACTCAAAAACCAAGTTGGTAGATGGACTTTAGGATGAAACAATTATTTTCTCCTCATGGAAAATACCATTGGACGGAAGTTTACTCGCAAGATCAAGACCAACCGCTATCTGCAGTAATTATGCGTATAAATCACCGGTGTAGGTTTGGTTTCAGTGCTTGCTCAACATTTAGCAACTTGAAAATAATTTCTTTTTTTAGCTTTTATGGCCAGCAGATCTAAATAGCTCAAAACGCTCGTACAGACCTTTGAGCTCGAAGTCGCCCAGTGATTCAAAAACCATTTGGCTTCCTCCGGTTAAGTCTTTAAGCGTTCTGGTCATCAAAACCTCTCCCGCACTGGCTTGATCCATAACACGTGCTGCAATGTTGACAGCAATGCCTGTGATGTCCTGGCCTCTGGTGACCACTTCCCCTACATGTAAACCTGCACGTATAGGTAAATTGATTTTGTCCAATGCTTCTATCAAGTTAAGGGTACATTGCAAAGCACGAACAGGACCGTCAAAAATAGCAAATATGCCATCGCCTGTATTTTTAACAATACGTCCTTTGTATGACGCCACCAATGGGCCTGCGATGGCATCGTGCTCATCCAACACTTTGCGCCAAGCTTCATCTCCCATAGTGAACAATTTTTCTGTTGATCCAACAATGTCTGTGAACAAAGCTGTTGATAGTTTTCGGTCTACCTCCAGCAATTCACTTTCAAAATTGGCATGAGCAAATTTAACAACGGCATCCAGTACGATGTCGGTGTCTTCAAACTGAGGCAGATGCGAGCTTGTAGGAAGTTCAAGATAGGTCGCATTCACGATGTTGTCAGCAAAATAGCGGCCATTACCCCTGCGCACCATTTGATCATGACGTCTTTGAATGACCAATGTATGTTGTTTCACATCCGGCAAAATAGGGCGTACGTCGATCAGCGAATTGGCCGCCATGAACTTTTTAACACCAGAGGGAGAACTTGCCATGCGCTCCATTTTGGCAAGCAGTGATTGAGTTTCTGGATTGAATCCGCCCTTGGGCCCTGCTTGAGCAGCAAAATAACCTTTGCCCCAATTGCTTGCAACGTTTTCAATCGCTTTGTCCATGTACTTGATATGTGCCATGTGTGGGTAATCGTCAGTGCCCCAAAATTTAGCCATGGCACCAAATAAAACAAGTCGTTTAACTTTTTGAGGGTAAGTGGCAGCAAACAAAATGCTAACGGGCCCGCCTTCTGAAAGAGCAAAAATGGTGGCACTTTCAGAACCGACAGCTTGCATCACTGCCTTCAAATCATCAATTCTCTCTTCAAGGGTTGTAGCGCCTTCAATGCGATCAGACATCCCTTGTCCACGCTTGTCAAAGATGATCACACGGAAATGCTGGCCTAAGGAAATTAAAAAATTAGCTGAGTTTGGTTCCTCCCAATTGGTTTCCAAATGAGAAATAATGCCAGGCACGTACAAAAGGTCTTGTTGACCTCTTCCAAAAACTTGAAATGCAACACTCACATCACCAGACATTACGTATTGGGTTTCGGGTCTTTCAATGAGGTGCATTTTTTCGTCTTATGAAAGGAAACAGCAGTGAGTAGTTTGCCACTTATCAGTCTAAGTTGACAAGCTCAATAGCTGCAATCCAATTCAAGAGGTTTGACCATCATGGTCATGGCTTGCATTGTTAGAACTTTTGAATAAATTTTCTTGCCTGAGTTTGTATTTGCTTCCGTCGTATTCTGGCTATACGCACAAATCCTTGTGTCAGGTTTGATTTCTGCGGGAGAAACGTGCGATCGGCTTGAACTGGTCATCCGGTGTCGTTTTACAGGGCGGTTGGCGGTGGTGGCGCTCAGATAAATATTAAGTCAATTTTCCAGTGACGAATAAATCATCTGCCTTAACAAACGGTGGTGTTCAATCAATTTATTTGGCTGTTGCGTCAACAAAATCAAAATTAGCTTTTCTTTAGGATCAATTACAAAACTGGTACCCCAAATTCCCATCCATGTTAAATCGCCCACGGAGCCTGGCAATGGGTTCCTGCCGGCTTCCAAGCGAACTTGGAAACCCAAGCCAAATCCTGTACCAAAGTGAGCGGGCGAGGGCATTGCTGCACCCCAGTCGTAAAGAGTAGGTGCTGGGAAATGTGTTTGATCTGGCAAATGATTGTAAACCATCAGTTCTAAACTCTTTCGAGAAAAAATTTTCTTTCCGTATAACTCACCACCATTCAAAATCATTTGACAAAATTTGGCGAAGTCCATTGCGGTTGACGTCAATCCTCCGCCACCACTTAATTTCTTAGGCTTAACACCTGTCGCCATGTTGAGGAATCTTTCGCCAGTCTCGGGATTAATTTGTGACTCCGCAACGCGATGCAACTTTCTGGGATCGAAACCAAACTGCGTATCAAGCATCTGCAGGGGCTCAAATATATTTTTCTGAAGAATGTGATCCAAAGATTCTCCTGCGATCACTTCTAATATTCTCCCAAGAACATCAGTAGAAAGTCCGTACTCCCAAGTCGTGCCGGGTTGGTGCTTCAAGGGTAAAGTTGCTAACTTCTTTACTTGTTCTTCTAAGGTCTTATCCAGACTCATAATTTGGTTAGATTCATACAGTTGGTCAACCAACGCAGTTTTGATCCAGCCATATGTCAAACCAGAGGTGTGTCGCATCAAGTCCTGAATGGTCATCTTTTTATTTGGTGGCACCAAACTCAATTCTTTTTCACCCCTTAAATTAGTTGTTTCCACGCCAACCTGACTGTTTGCAAACTCTGGAAGGAATTTTGAAACTGGATCTTCAAGTGAGAGTTTGCCTTGTTCCATCAACTGCAAAGCACAAATACTGACGATGGGCTTTGTCATTGAAGCAATTCGAAAGATCGAGTCTTTCTGCATGTCGGACTGCTCAATTCTGTCTCTGAAACCGATAGGCTCGTGAATGACTATTTTGTGATTGCGCACTACCATTAAGACGGCGCCAGGCAACTCCCCCTGCGTCACTCTGAGTTTGAGTTCATTGACAAGCAGGTTTGATTTCTCAGAGGAGATTCCAACTTCTTCAGGCAATGCATGGGTCAAGGTTTGCTCTTGGCGTGAAATTGGCATAGATGAAAATTGTTGCTTTATAAAATAAAAGAAAGTATGGAAGTAAGTTGAGGGTTTTAAGTTGCGTTGTCATAAACCCAGGTGCTATCGGCTTGACGTAGTTCTCAAGTGTTGTTTTCAAATATCGTTTTTAACAACACCTTTGAGCGCAAGGCAAGTCTCTAATGGACATGTAAGTGAATTGGTTTGAACCCTTGGAGTTCAAAGCGCAAGTGATCACCTTTATTTGGAAACTTTGATGTCACCAGGGAACCCAGCATGGCAATGTCACCTGCTTTCAAACAGGTACCACGGTCGTTCGCCTCGTTGGCTAACCATGCAATGGCGTTGAGAGGATGGCCCATCAAATCATGCGCATAGCCATAACCAACTGACGCATCATTGATAAACGCTTCTCCCTTTAATGCACCCAGCACATCATCTGCACGGGGGATGGCAGATGAATTAGGCCAAGCTTGAAAAAAGGGTACCCATTCTCCCAATACAGCGCCTTCATTCCATGCGTTGTCTGCTAAAAGTTCTAAGCCTTTACCAGCCAATTTACTGTAATCGGCCTGTCGGTCGTCGGCTACTTCAAATGCACAAGTGATTGCACTGACAGCGCCAGCAACAGATTGACCAGTATGTCGAGTGCTAGCGGGCAAGAGGTTACGCCCAATCTGCATAGCAATTTCAAATTCAATCAACAAACGGCCATATCCTTTAGTGCCTACTTTGGCTGGCGCGTGGACGACTTGTTTGCGATGCAGCCGTCCTGATATGGGTGCATTAAGCCCCACCATTTTTTGCATGACGGGGGTAGCTAGCGCAATTTTCCAACCGATGACATCACCGCATTGTTGTGCTTTGATTTTGACAAATTCGTCTTGCACGGCTCCTGCTTGCCTAGCATTTGACAAAGCCATATCTTTTGGCAGTGCGCCAAAATTCTTTTTGTCGGCATGTTGTTGGACCAGCCAATTGGCTGAACTTAGGGCATTGAAACGTTGCATATTGGCGCCGATTAAATTTTGAGCACCTGTGCCTATTCACAATTGACCAGGGGCTTTTGCTAGTTTGATTGATTACCGCTGTGAATAACTATACCTGTTTCCACTTGTGCCCCAAGGTTTGCAGACAGACCCCACGTCACTCAATGATTTTTTTAATAAATCAGACTTTTCCGGTGTCTACGATTTGAATTATTTTGATTGTGGATGGAATTAAAATTATTATGCCTAGTTTCTCAAAGAGAAAAATTCACATCAACTTTGCAGTCAAATTCAACTCCTAGGGATTAGGGTTTCTTGGCTAAAACCCTGATAGGGTATACGTTGGAATTAGCTTCAGTGCGAAAAAATTTAGCTCTCAGTTAGGTGTTTACGAACGAACCTTGAGACTGTGCCCCACAAGCATGGCCTCTACAAGTTCTTGAACAGCCAATGCTTCTTGGGCAGTGGCAAGCTTGTGAGCATGGCCTCTTAGCCATAGGGCCACTTCACTCAACTGGCGCTGCAAGGCGCTGCTACGAGGGTCTTCGTGAGACCAGTCAAGCGCTTCTTGCCATGCGCTCCCGTCTGAGCGCCAAAGTTGGTAGAACTCTCTGAACTGATAGCTCATGCGGCTGCCGCGTACAGTTACCTCTTGTCGATCGGGCTGCATACCACCGGTGGTGCCCATGACGGTAACAGGAAGCCCTTTTGCTGTTGTAAGCCGAGCCAGCATGTCTAACTCACACAAGGCGGGGTCTTGTGGGTAGCGCGGCAAGGCATGCTGAAGGGTCAATGGGCCCAGAAAGCGTCCAGCCAAAAATAAGAAATGCGATATGACCTCTCGGGTGTAGCCGCCTTCATGGCGAAAGCGCAGCCAATCTGCATCCTTTTGCCATGCGCGGGGCCAAGCGGGGTAATTCACAACGATGTCGATTCCAAGTAACTCACCTGCTTCCCCAGCATGAATAGAACGAGACAATTCTTCAAAGCCACGCGAGGCAGCTTGTGTGAAATTCACAACGCTGGGCAAACGAGCCTTGGCCAGTTGCGCGACAAGGTCTCGACTTTGCACATTGTCAGTACCCAAGGGCTTTTCCATGAAGACGCCTTGTCCATTTGCAGCAGCCTCTAATGCGTAGGTTTTGCGAGGCCCAGGGGGACATGCCAGGTACACCACATGCGCTTCGTTCATGGCAGCTTTCGCAGTTTGTGCAATGGGTGCGCTTGGCGACATTGAGCGTGTTTTGGCAACAGAGTCAGCCGAAGGATCCCAGACGCCGCACACTTCAAAGTCAGGGTGGCGCAGAACGTTTTCCAGCATGCGCCGCCCCATGATACCGAGACCGATGATGGCAAATTTGAGTTTCATAACGCTTTCGGATGAGTTTGAGCTTAACGAAGGTTCTTAATCAGGAGCGCTCATGCTGAGGCATTCTAAATCGTGCTATTTGAGACTTTAGCAGGGTGTCAAGATTGTGAATGATTTTTTAACTCAGAAGCTGCCAGTGGTCAAGATGATGGGTTCAAGCAAGAATTGATGGTGTGTGACAAACTATGGTTTTTAATTCCAGATAACAACATGAATCAATTCATTATTCCTTTCGCTTTGGTCATGCTGTCAGGGTGTGCCACACACATTGACGGACCTTCAGCAAATGCTCGGTTAAGTCCAACCAAAGGCAACACCACAACTGGCGTCGTAACTTTTAAAACCATTGGGTCTAAAGTTTTAGTGACTGCTGAAATACAAGGACTTAAACCAAACGCAGAGCATGGTTTCCACGTTCATGAAAAAGGGGACTGCTCAAGCGGAGACGGTATGAGCACGGGTGGTCACTTTAATCCTAACGGTAAGGCGCATGGCGCTCATGGCACTAGCGCTCATCACGCAGGAGATTTACCCTCTTTGCTTGCTGATATGAACGGCAACGTAAAATTATCTTTTGAAACCTCATCAATCACTGTTGATTCTGGCGCTACAGACGTTGTGGGTCGAGGTTTGATCATCCACAGAGACCCTGATGACTATAAAACCCAGCCGACAGGAAATGCAGGACCTCGATTAGCCTGCGCAATGATTGTTAAAGCGATGCCGGGATCTATGAACTACAAATATTAATTTCGAATGGCTCGGGTCACTTGAATATCAACTCAAAGTGACCGGCTTAGCTTTGTCAACCCCTTAACCCAAGACATGCTTTAAAGCGTTCAAAGTTGTAGCGACAAAACTAATTTAAATATATCATGTTGCATCAAAAGCTGATGTAGAGATGAGATTTTTAAACATTCACAATCAACAAGGAGACTTACCCATGCAAAATTCTGCAAGCAAATTTTTATCTCTGTTCTTGACAATCATTTCCATCAGTTTTCCTCTGCTTGCGAATTCACAAGCGAATTATCCCGACAAGCCAATACGTCTTATCATTGCCTTTCCAGCTGGAGGCTCAACAGATATTATTGGCCGCATCGTTGCTCAAAAATTAAGTGAGCGCTTAGGTCAGTCGATTGTGGTTGAAAACAGAGGCGGGGCTGGTGGCACGATTGGCAGTGACATCGCTTCCAAAGCAGCGCCTGATGGCTACACGCTCACTCTGGGTACAACAAGTACCATGGCTGTTGCGCCCTCTGCTTATTCAAAGCTTGGTTACGATCCGATCAAAAATTTTGCACCGATTTCTTTGGTTGCTGTAACGCCCTACCTACTCGTCGTCAACCCTGATCTCCGAGCAAACACTTTGGCAGAATTAGTGGCACTGGCTAAAAATCAGCCTGGTAAATTGAACTATTCCTCTGCTGGAAATGGATCAACAACTCAACTTGCGATGGAAATGCTCAATGATGCGGCAGGTATCAATACCACGCATATCCCCTACAAAGGCAATGCCGAGGCTGACTTCGCAGTTGTTTCTAATCAAGTGCAAGTTCTTTTTGGATCGATGCCCGCACTGTTGCAGAACGCCAAAACAGATAAAGTCCGCGCGCTGGCAGTTGGAACTGCCAAACGTTCGCCAGCACTTCCAAATGTAGCCACAGTGGCCGAGCTAGGTTACCCAGGATTTGAGGCTGCACTGTGGTTGGGTCTTTTCGCGCCAGCCGGCACCCCAAAGCCCATCATTGATCGTCTGAACAAAGAAATCTTCGCAATTGTTGCAACCCCTGACTTTAAGTTAGCCATGGAGAAAAACGGAGCGGATGCTGTTCACAATACCCCTGAACAATTTGCAAACATAGTCAAAATTGAAGTTGGTAAATACGGCAATATTGTTAAAAAATTAGGCATCAAACTAGATTGATGTTCATCCAGTTCGTCAAAAAATGGTGGTGAAATTTTAGATTTGGGAAAAATACGGCAGAAAAAACGATACCAAGCCCTGAGCAAGGGCGATGGCTTAAACAAAAGCTGTCCTCATCAATGGGATGACGGACTTGGAATATTTAGTTTTGATCTGATTGTTGCTTTGCGATTCGAGCCTCAATGAGGTCGCGATTTTGCCTTGCGTTTTTATCACCTTTTTTGGCGGCTTTTCTGTAATACATCAGGGCTTTTTGTGAATCCTCTGGGACACCTAGTCCGTGATCGAACATAAAGCCTAGGTTTGCCAATGCGGCTGGAAAATCTTGCTCGGCCGCCATGAGGTACCACCGAAGAGATTCGTCGAAATCGAGTTCAACCCCATGAGCATTTCCGTAGATAAAACCCATTTTTGCTTGAGCTTCTGGATTGCCATGAGTAGCCGCCAATTTGAACCATTTGATAGATTCGGAATAACTTTGTTCGACGCCCAGGCCCTTGTCGTAAATTTCTCCAACTTTGATCTGTGAATTGATGTGCCCCTTTTGGGCACTCAACTCTAACCAATACTTGGCTTCTTGATAGTCTTGTTTGACACTCTGACCGATTAAATACAGGTAGCCAATTCGATAGTGAGCTTCTTCGTGTCCTTGACTTGCTGCCAATTTATACCAACTAATGGCTTCTATATCATCTTGTTCTACGCCGTGATGTTGTTCGTACATTGAACCAATGTTAAATTGAGCAGAGGAATGTTTCTTTTCAGCAGACAGTTTGTAACATCTCATTGCAGCTTGGAAGTCTTGCTTCAGTCCCAATCCATTTTCTAGCATGGACCCTAGTCTGTTTAGAGCATCTGGATTACCTTCATTGGCAGATAACTCAAGCCAGTGAGCTGCTTCTGCATAGACCTGAGGGGTGCCCTGCCCCTGCTCATACATTAAGCCAAGGTAATACTGAGCTTGTGTTTTGCCTTGCTCTGAAGCTAATTTAAATGCGCGAAATGCTTCTGCATAATTTTGAGGCACGCCTTGCCCCTTGTAATAGATCAATCCTAAGTTGAATTGCGCATCGGCCTCGCCCCTTGCAGCAGCTTCATGCTCCTTTTTGTATTCAGCCTCAATTTCTAGATCGATTGCGTTTCGTTGTAAAACGAGTTCTTCAATTCGGGTCATATAGGACTCATAAGTTTTAATTGATTGGGCGCATTTTGGTGAAATGCCATCACAATATTACTAGCTTGCCTTTGACTGATTTTGAGTGTTTACCCGTTTTAGACATAATTTGTCTGCTTAATTGGGGGAATGCAAAAGCAAGTGAATAGAATCATAATTCGCTAAGCAATCTCTTTAATCTGACAATGATGTAGATGGGTCTTGTATGAATGAAAAAGCACTTAAATTTTCGATAGACACCGAACACCTTGGAAAATTAGGGCCTAATTTTTTACAATCAAAAGAGGGACAAAATGCACTTGCAGCTGGCAGCTTGAAAGGTGAAGATCGACTCTTTTTATCTTTGGCATCAAGCAGCCTTCTAAATACTACTTTGTTACTACCAGGAAAAAAAATAATTGAACGTGGAGAGCAATTTGATGACGCTTACCTTCTTCTCAGCGGAGAAGTTCAAATTGTTCAAAATGATAAGTCTTATAAGCTTGGCGCTGGATCCGTGATCGGATTGTCTGAGGGCATGGTGGGACTTGCCTCCAAATTCTCTGCCACTGCTTTGACGTCTGTCCAAGTCAAAATTATTCCTTTTCATCGCGTTGATGCCGTGATTAAGGTTCTACCAGCTGAATTGCGAGCGATTTTGATCACCATCATCAAACGCAATTTAGCTGCTTAAAAGACTGCGAGGTATCCATTGAGTCAATTTACAGTCGAAAAATTTCTTGACGGACAATTCATTTGTAAATCGGGTGACCCAGCCACGCACCTTTATTATTTGCAAGAAGGCGAAGTCGAATTGCTTAGCGAATCGGGTCAATTTTTTGGAAGGATTTCGGAGGGGCAATCGTTTGGTGAGGCGGCCATCTTGAAAGGTGGAATTCGTGGTGCATCCATTCGAGCAGACGGAGATGTTGTTTGTAAAGTCATTACCAATGATCAAGCGACAGAGTTGTTAACCAGCTTTTCGCCTTTGCTGATTGTCATCATGGAAGCTCTTTTGCTACAGCTTGCAATGAACAACTCAATTAAGCACTCTTGATTGAGAGATGTATATGAACGCTCCGATTCAATATTTGAATTTGAAAGAAAATCTTTGGTATGAATGCCTAGATAATTCTTATGGCTTTCTTCGCGCCTCATGGCAAGGCCGTTGGCTAGGCATGCCGGCTGTACTTCATGATTGTTTGTATTTTTTAAATCTTCATGAAAATAATTTGTCAGAGGTGGCCAGGTGCATGTTGGGTGCTGCTCAAAGCGTTGCCTTAGAAATTGAGAATCAAGCTCAAGGTCTGACAAAATTAACAGAACCAAAATATCACAATCGTTTGCATTTTGCAGATGCGCTAACGTCCATGAGTGTTCAACTGTCTATTTTGGTTGAACTAGAAAAAAAAATGAATCAAGATTGGATGGCCTGCGCATTGCTGACATGTATTGCACACGATTTTGTGCATCCTGGCAAAGTGAACTTGGTTGAGTCTGAAATAGAAAAGAAAACTGTTAATTTTCTCAAACCTATTCTGTCATTTCATTCTGTTCCAGACGAATGGCAAGCAGTGGTTGAAACAGCCATTATCCGTTCTGACTTTGCAATTGTTCATCACAATCACGCGAACGTCATTGGTAAAAATTTTGAATGGGATTTAAAGTGGCTTTGTGTTCTTTTGAACGAAGCGGATGTGATGGCCAGTGCATCTACAAAATACGGACCTAAATTGGGTGAGTCCTTAGCGCAGGAGTGGCGCTTGATTGACTTTCCGAGTCACAACAGTGTGGCAAGTCTTGAAGGAAGAAAATTTTTTTTAAAGCAGTTGATATTTTCTTCACCTGCTTCATTGGTTCTAGGGCTGACTGAAAGAATTGCAGACGAAATTCGCTCGATAGAGAACGTGTCAATGAAACAGCATTTGTAAAAAACTTGGGTAATTTGTTGGTAGAAGTCAATGAACTTTGGCTAAGCATGCCTTAATCATAATTTAACTGCGGTTTCGCGGGCTATTTTTAGAACTTATGAATCAAGTTTGGGCTCCTTCGGTAAAATAATTTTTTGATGGTTGCAACGTAGTTTAGTTAGAGTCATTCAAGTTTGATTCAAAAAGTTATTTTGCGCTACCAAATTACATCTAAGGAGACCAGTTCATGAATGTTTATAACTTGATCATCGCTGCAGAAAAATGTATTTTATTTTTCATTGCACTGCTCACAGTTTTTAGCGTTGGTGTAGAAATGTACACCGTGATTCAAAATGGAAAAATTGCTTTAACTGACCTGCTGCTGCTGTTCATTTACGCAGAGGTTTTAGGAATGGTAGCCGCCTTCTATCAATACAGAAAAATTCCAATCACCTTGCCGATTTTCATTGCGATCACCGCACTTTGCCGACTGATTATTCTTCAGGGTAAAGGCATTAGCACTGTTGATCTGATTTATGAAGGTTGTGCAGTACTGCTGCTGGCAATTTCCACGCTCATCATTCAATACGGCTTGAGATTGTCTAAAAATAACGATGAGCAAGAAAAGTAATTTTGATCTCTAAAGCATAAATTAATAGTTTTTTGACAAAAGGGTTAAGCGCCATGTCCTTTGATATAAGTTTCAAGAAACTTGATCTGATTGCCTTGAAGTTCAATGATATTTTTAACCATGTCACCAACCGATATCACGCCAACCACTTTGTCTGCTTCAAGAACCGGTAAGTGCCTAATGTGCTTGTGAACCATGATGGCCATACACTCGTCTACTGTGTTTGAGAGTTTCACAGTCAAAGGATTTGGCGTCATGATTGTTGAGACCGCCACTTCTGAGGCATTGTTGTGCGGTAACAATACTTTGATTGCACAATCGCCCTGTGAGACGATGCCCTTCAATTCGCTGTCATCTATGACCAAGACGGCTCTGACGCGGAAATCGCGCATGATTTTCAAGACATTCTCTACCGGGTCAGTTGACCGAACAGAGAAGATTGTTTTTGATTTTTGATCAATAATTTTTTTTACAGTGGTCATGAACAGCAGCCTTTAAAAATAAAACTACTTTTCAGTAGTTTTTGTCTAATCAATTAGACGGTACACCTTGTATTTTTTAAAATCAACATCTTATAGCCAGTCTATTAAATAGTCCAACAAAATTGAGCTGTATGTGTTTTGTAGGTGGCTTGCGCCCCTGCGGTGCGCCGTTTGTGAAGGTGTCTTAGGTTCGTTTGTCAAAGGAGCTTGGTCATAAACACGCTGTGCGGATCAAGCTTGTAGTCGCCAAATGGGCTGCAGATCTCAAACCCGTTTTTTAAATACATGAACCGTGCAGCTGCAAATGATTCTGCAGATCCTGTTTCTAAACTCAATCTTTTCAAACTTCTTGCGCGAGCTTCTGTGACGATGTGAGACAAAACGGCTTGACCCACACCTTGGCGTAAAAACTTTGCTCTGGTTCTCATTGACTTAACTTCACCGTGCTTAAGGTCCAGCGTTTGAAGAGCGCCACATCCACAAAGCTCGGTTCCCAACCACGCGGTCCAAAAAGTAACATGGGCTTGTCGGAGCTTGTCTAAGGGGAATGCGTGGACACTTTCAAGGGGCGTGTTGTCGAGCATCCCCGCCATGTGTTCACGCACAATAGATTGAGACTCATCACCTGATAGATCGTCTATGCGAATCACAATTTGCATTGGAGAATACCTGCCTATTTTTTGTCCCGATTAATTAAGCCACTCTTTGATCCGAGGTAAATACGCTCAGCCTGATCAATGCTAATTAAAAAAATAGTAATTTTGTAAACATTTATTACGAAGAAAAATTTTACTTGCAAATTTATTGCAAGATGGTAATAATTAGATCAAGCCATTAACTTTATGTAATTTATGGCGGGGCAAGAGCTATTGATGGCTTCAATAGCTCCCCAAAACAAAAGACTAACAAGTCGCAAAGGAGTTGATATGACCAATAGCGGAGAAAAAATTTTTGAAATTGCGTGTGGCTGCTTTATCGTCATTTCGTTGGCAACTGGCTTGTTTTTGCTATTTAAGTAAGTACACGCTAACAAAGCTACGTCAATAGAAGAGAGCCTAGCTGCAGCAATGCAGCTAACAGGGCCAGCGTCAAGCCCACAGCACTTCTGGGGCGTAGCACCATTTCTGCCACCACTTGGGTCGGAAAAGAATATGTTTGCTGCACGGCGGCATGCTTAAAAGGGTGTGCCTTTAGAAACTTGCCATTTGTAGCTAGTTTCATCATGTCGCGCCGACTGCGGTATCTCATCATGCCGGCAACAGACCAGTCTGGATCTGGTGGTGCATTCCAAGCGTCAATGTAGCCCGCCACTTTGCGGCCGGCTAACACAGGGTGTCCACCACCAGAAAGCAAAACCCCGACGAATTGTTTGACATAGGCCTGCAACAAGTCTTGTGCCGGTGTGGGCACCCCTGTGAAGGGGTGGGCAACTGGGTGGGGGAAGAGCTTGATAAGGTTGCACATGACAAATTCTTTGCCGTCGTCAGCTTCCAGAAACTCCCGCAATACAGCGCGGTCTGTGTGGTGTGGCCCCGGCAAATCAGCAGTGATGCTCATGAACTGCTCTATCTCTTCTGAGCTTAGTGGACCGCTCCAGTTGTCGTACCAAGCGCGAAACAGGATGTATGCCAGAAGGGCGGCAGGCCAGGCCCACCAAAAGCCCAATGAGTGCGCTGTGGTCATGAAGGGTTTCCAATTTCAAGAAAGTGAAAGGACAAAAAGTTTTGAAGCCGAGATATTCATATGCATATGAAATTCTTGAAGTCTTCTAATTAGTCGCTTCCATTCTAAGTGTTCACAACTGCTGCGCGCATATAAAGCTGCATATATATACCTAGTCACCCTAAAAGGGTGCAAAAATATTCAAGTACGATCTGTACGAAATAGAACGAGAAGTTTTGAAAAAATAAAATGCTTTTATAAGGACAATACAAGCACTATGTATTCTGTATTCTTGAAAATCAAAAACATTTACAAGCTGATCAATCGTGGCATTCTCAAAGTGTCCGATTGGATGATCAATGGCTTTCGAGTGGCGCTTGTTTTTGGTGTCGTTCTTTATGCAGTGGGTATCGGTTGGTTTGTTTTTTGTTCAGACAAAGTCAGCCTAAACGATCACACAGTTTTGGTCATGGACTTAAAAGGCGCATTGGTTGAAGAGTCGCCAGGTGGCTTGAAGGACAAGTTCATTGGCGAACTTCAGGGCAATGCCACAGACACTGTTCGTTTGCGCGATGTGGTGATGACCCTGGAGCTCGCAGCCAAAGACAAGCACATTGACAAAGTGCTTTTGAAGTTAGACGATTTTCAGGGGGGTGGCTTGGTTTCTTTGCGAGAGGCTGCCAGCGCCATTGAAAAATTCAAAGCGTCTGGCAAGCAAGTATTGTCTTGGTCTACCTTTTATGACCAACGCCAATATTATTTGGCGGCGCATGCCCATCAAGTTTTGTCTCACCCTATGGGTGGCGTGTTAATTGAGGGCTTGGGAAGAAGCCGAAATTACTACAAAGATGCCTTAGACAAACTGGGTATCAAAGCCAATTTAATTCGGGTGGGGCAATTTAAGTCCGCAGGTGAACCTTTCGTTTTGAACGCACCATCTCAGCAAGCCTTAAAAGCAGAAGCGCACGTCTACGATGCCTTATGGGCTTTGTACACAAGTGGCGTCGAAAAGGCCCGTAATTTGCCTGCTGATAGCATCAATCAAAACATGGGCAAGCTGCCTGATGCGTTAATCAAAGTGAAAGGCAATGCAGCCCAATTGGCCCTAGATTGGAAGTGGCTCGATGGACTGCAGACTTTTGAGTCACTGCGTGAATCGCTCATGAAAGAAGTTGCCAAAGACGAAGACATGCAATCTTTCCGTCAGGTTGGCTGGAAAGATTACCTCGTCTCTGAAGTTAAGAAGGTCAAGGGCGATCACATCGCCATCGTTGTGGCTGAAGGGGAAATTGGCGATGGCCGCGCGCCTGCCGGAAAAATTGGAGGCATCTCTACTTCAGAGCGCATTCGAAAAGCGGCTGAAGATAAAGAAGTCAAAGCCATTGTGCTGAGAGTCAACTCACCCGGTGGCAGTGTTTTGGGCTCAGAGCTTATTCGTGAGCAGTTGCAAATTGCCAAAGACAAAGGCAAGCCCATCGTGGTCTCCATGGGCAATTTGGCGGCATCAGGTGGCTATTGGATTTCAATGGCGTCTGATGTGATCATTGCCGATCCAGCCACCATCACAGGGTCAATTGGTGTGTTCGCCATGTTGCCTACAGGCGAAGGCTTGATGAGCAAAATTGGCGTGAATACGGGTGGATACCGAACCAGTTGGCTTGCCGGTGCATACGATCCTAGAAAGGCGCTAGACCCCCGCATGCAATCATTGGTTCAGTCGAGCGTTGAGCACATCTATGCCGATTTCATCGGCAAGGTGTCGCAAACTCGGAAACTCGAGCTGACCAAGGCTGATGATCTGGCGCAGGGCAGAATTTGGACAGGTGCTCAAGCGGCTGATCACCAACTCATTGACAGGCTTGGTAGTTTTTCTGATGCTGTGGAGGAGGCCAGAGCTCTGGTGTTCAAACTCGATGGCGCAAGCAGCAGCAAAGAACTTCCTATTAAGTATGTTGGACGCAAAATTTCACCCATTGAAAAATTTGTTCAAAAATTCATGGGTCAGTCAGAATGGCTAGCGGGCGAATCCAATGCCTTACCCACTTGGAGCGTGATGTCTGCGCATTCTGGGCCTGATGCTTTGTTGTTGAATACCTTGGGTCAAGACCTCAGTTGGCTTCAAACAGTCATTGAAAAGAAACAGCCCTTTGGTGCTGCAGCGCATTGTTTGTGCACTGTCTCGCCCTAATGTATAAAAGTTAGCAAATTTAAATGATTAAAAAATTTATTTGTGCATGCCTTCTGTCTTTTTGCTTGTCAGCGATGGCGGCGGACACGTACAACACTGAAACCGGCGTCCTGACAGTTCCGCTGGTCAATGTGAATGAAACCTACTATGCCAATGTGAAGCTTACAGTCGGTTCCATCTTGTCAGTGGGGACCAAGAAAAACCCCAGCTTAGCCTACGACACCTACGATGTTGCAAGCAATCAACTTTATATTCCCATTGTCCATGTGGGAAACACAACCTATTATTTTGTAACTATCACTGTTGGAGCTGTGCTAGGTTTAGAGGGTAGTTTTTTCCCAGTCGTTAAATCGCAAGATCCTATTGCTTATCGAAAAACTGTCGTGCCCAATCCTGTTGTGACAGACCCTTTGCTGACGGTTTCACTTCCCAGTCAATTGACCCCAGCGCCAACGGGCACCAATTTAAAAGTATGGATTTCTAACCCCTTAAATCCCTCCTCTGGTTTATCAAAGGGAGGACTGTTTATTTCTTCAGAAAGTGTCGCAAATTGGAAATACCATGGACCTTCAACAGATGGTTCAATGTACCTCACCCTTGCCGATGGGGCTTATCTTTTAGACACTGTAGAGCCATCTGTTCAGGCTGGAGGGGTCTCTCCCTACACAAGAAAAAGATACACCATCAAGGTTTCAGGTGGCGTCGCCTCGATTCCAGAAGCCAAAGCAGATCCAACTGGCTATTTTATTTTGACCATCACCTTGAACAACACCAATGAGGCTAGCAATGATTTCTTAAAAATCTTGCGGCAAATGGTCAGTGTCCCTGTGAGCAGTTATTCAGAGTCCTCACCTTGCCACTTAAGAGATCAGGCAACGCCTATCAGAGCATTAGGTAGTCTCAGCGCTGGTTTTCCCAAAGTACCTGTCAGGCTTTCTTCTTATGGACGAATTAAGGCATTGGTGGTTCCACTTGATTTCCCAGATTTGCCTGGTGTCGACAATACAGTGACATTTTTTTCACCCATTGTTAAAACTGTGTCGGACTTTTATGTGGCCCAATCTTTTGGGAAAGTTGCAATTGATTTTGACATTGTCCCAAACTGGGTGAGGATGCCATTTTTATCTGATGCTTTTAAAAGGACTTGGTCCAGTGCTGGGGTGACATCGGGGGATATTTCGGGATATCTGAAAGCAGTCGTGAATGCCACCGATGGCCCCATTGATTTCAGTCAATACGAGGTGGTCTATTTTTTAGTTTCCAAAGAAATGCCTTACGCCACCATGAGCTACGGCCCAGCCATTACGACGGCTTTTCAAACGCCCAGCAGCGTTCTTGTGAATGCCGCTGTAGGTGGGGCGGATATGTATTCGAAGTCAACGAACGGTGCGACATGGAAATGGATGGCCCATGAAACTGGGCATTTGTTTGGCTTGTTTGATGAGGATTTGGAGCATCAATCACAATCACTTGGCTATTACTCTTTGATGGCAAATAGTTGGTCGAATGGCAGTATTGAGTTGGTTGCATGGGACCGACATATTCAGGGCTGGCTCAGTAACTCTCAGGCCAGATGCATTACGCCAACAAGCCTGTTGGCCAATTCGCAATCATTTGAATTGACGCCAATCGAAAGACAGACCAATGAACTGAAGGCAATCATGATTCCTCTGAGTTCATCCAAAATATTGGTTATTGAGTCTAGGAAAAACGAAGGCTTTGATGTTATTTCGGGTTCCAACGAGGGTGTATTGGTGTACACAGTTGACATGACCCTTGGGCAACTCAAAGGTGGCTATGTCATTCAGCCTAGAGTGGGAACAAAATATACCGATTCATATTTAGACGCCTTGCTTAAAGCGGGTGACACCATCTTGGTTGGTAACATCAGGATTGCTGTACAAAAGTTGAGTAAGACTGTGGATACAGTTCAAATTAGTTTTCAATAAAGATAATTAGCAAATACAAATTGCGGCTCAGCATCTCAATCAAGTCAAATTTTTTATCTTCACCTAGTTGGCCCCTATACAAGATACGATTTTTATATGCTGTCTCAGTTCTCAGTCCTTTTGTGGGCTACTTTATTGACTTGTGTCACGCCTGAGTCGCTCACAACCTCTGTGTGTCACGACTTGATTACAGACGCATATCCTGTTGTGCCTAGATGTGTTGATGGTTTGCCCGCTTCATGGGGCAATGACGGCGCTGCCAATTGAATTTTTTAGTTCGATTTTTTGCATCGCTTTTGATATTTGCTTTTGGCAGTAGCGCCCATTCGCACTTGATTTCCGCAGGGAATGGCATGGTCAATATATTGCCCGAGCGAGCTGTTTTACTGATCGCTGTGCCGGTGGCTGTTTTCCAAAACGTGGATACAAACCAAGATGGTCTTCTTCAGCCCGAAGAAATCAAGTTAAATCGTGAGCGAATCATTGCGCAATTGAGTCAGTCTATTGAGTTTCAAATTGGAGATTCTCGAGGTGAAGTGTTGGATGATCAACTGATGGTGTCTGTGCATGCCGACAGCGGTCAAGGAACGCCTCAAATAGAGTGGCTTCGACAACTCAAATTTCCTCAGGAAAAATTGAGCTTGCCTATTCGCATTGCCTTCAAAGATCGCTTGCTTTCAAATGAGTATTTGTTTCAAGTCAAGCGAGTGGATGGTCAAGAGCTGGCAAAGATCAGCTCGTCCCACCCTTCGCACATTTTCTTCAACAACAGTTGGGGAACACTTCAGTCTTTTTTCCTGGATGGCTTGCAGCACATTGTGCAGGGCTATGACCACTTGGTCTTTCTCGTTACGTTGCTCGCAGCCAGCATTGTTTGGCGAAGGTGGTTTTGGTTGTTGACGGCCTTTACGTTGGCCCATGGCATCACCTATGCATTGGCCAGTTTTGCTTGGGTGCAGGTAAAGTCTGAGTTCATAGAGCCTGTCATTGCACTCACTATCTTGCTAACTGCAATCAGCAGCTTGTTGAAGCTGAGAATCAGTGGCCTGGCTGAAGTAGCCCTTGTCTTTTGCTTTGGCCTATTTCACGGCTTGGGCTTTGCCAGTGCCATGGCCACTCAATTGCAGGGACTAAAATTTCCTATCTCTTCGATTGTTGGGTTTAACTTGGGCATCGAAGTAGGTCAGTTGGTGGTTTGCTTGATACTGGGCATTATTTTCGGTATTCTGAAACGAAGTCCACAATGGCTTGAGAAAGTTAGAATTTGGATGCTCTGGTCTGGGTTTGTGGCGGGTGGTTTTTGGTTGTTTGAAAGAATTTAACAATGAGTCTTCACATCAAAAATTCAGGCAATGCCAAGTTGGCGTTGATCATGGCCGCTGCGTTGTTTCTAATTTGGCTGGTTCAACCCACTGTCTCAAAATGGCTGGGTCAAGGTCAAAATTCTGAACCAATTCAGAAAACAGAGCAGAATCAGAACCCAACAGAGCTTAATCAGACAGCCGTACCCACAGTGCCAGCTTTAACGCCGGGCGCCGATCCCTTTAAGGCGCACATTGAGAAGAATGGCTTGGCGCCAAACTTTTCGCCAGTCCAGTCATCCAACTCACAAAACAACGCAGCGAGTGCAAGCAATTCCTTGAATACCAACGCTGCCAATCAAGCTGGTGCAGACCCGTTCAAAGCATTTCTAGAAAAACAGAAACAACAATCGAAGGACGCTGGCATTTCCCCTTTCGGGAAATAATTTACTTGACTGTGCCGCCCATGTACTTGTTGTTGTTGAAATTGCTGTTGGTTCTGAAGAAAGGAATGCTGTTTGTTTTGCCAATGTAGGCGCCCTTCATGAGCACATCCATGGTGGTGGTGTAGGTCAGCTGCTCTGCCTTGTGATTGATCACTGGGTGTGCATGATAGTGGTAGCCCATGTTGTCGTGATCATGGGCACCAAAAGCATCGAGGGGTGTGTTGTACCCCAACATGCTTTTGTCTGAGCTTCTGTATTTGCCAAACAAGGCAATGCCGTCATAGCCAAAACCAATCAGAGGCGGGTGAGTTTTGTTGATGTAATCAGAATCGCCATAAACACCTAAACTGAATCCAGATTGATAGCCATCAAAGTGGCAGTGTGGCCCGCCGCCCCCTTGCCCCACATGACAGCCACTTGCCGAAAGCTCTCCCATCAAATTGGAAGGCACCAAGGTGTTGTTGTATGCGGGGAACATCACAGAGCCATCAATCAGTATGCCGTTATCTGCAGCATCGGCATAGGTATAAACATCGGCTATCAGTGACGCCTTGGTTCTGTCTGTCCACAAGTTTTTCGTGATGGTGTTTTCAGTCACAACTTTCACAACACCATAGTCCTTCATTGGAATGGTGGTCATGTAATTTTCTAAATTAGAAAACCGTGTGACTTTCGAGGTGGGGTAAGCGCCCGAGCCGTCCCCTGGGGGGTGAGGAATGTCTTTCAGTCCATTGGGCGATGCTTGGTTTCCATAATTCACCACCACCATAAAGGGGTGGTACTTTCCTGACGTATCTTTCTCGTTGGTGAAGTACACATAGGGCACTAAGTTTTGGCCAGGTGTGCCGTCCGAAATGGTGTCACTCACCAATTTGTGCGCCAGTGTGGCGTCTCGGTAGGCTGAATACAGAGCCGTTGAGTATCTTAATTTTTCACCCGATGCTTCTATTGCAGTTTTAATGCTGGACAGCATGGTGTCTGCGCTTGCTTTGGTGGCTGAATCAGATCCAGGGTTTGAAACTTGGCTTTTATAAGTCGAATTAACTTGTCTGTAGATACTGCCAGATGTACCCTCAGTAGCGGCCACTGAATTCTTAGAAAGAAATGGCGCAGGATCGTTCGTGACGAACGCCACTTTTTGAGGATTCAAAAACTCAGGAATGCCAAAGTCTATGGCCGAGTTGTAGACATACAAAGGCGTGGCTGTGGTCGCAGATGGCACCAATTGGAATACACCATTGTTTAAACTGACGTAATAGTCTGCGGCAGAAAACGCAGTGTCTTCTAAGTAACTCACTGCGTGCGTGGTACCGCCTCTGTCTGAGTTGGCGGTGGTGTATGTGTATTTATAGCGCTTCTTGGCTTGCCATTTTTTGGTGGTGCTGTCGTAAGCGAAAGTCACATAGCCATAGACCTCGGCAGCTTTGCCAAAATTGTTTCTGAACTTAAGTTGGTTGCCATCTGCCGCATGAAAATCAATGGCATTGTTAGGGTGGAGGTGAGACTCTAAGCGATAGTAGCCAGAGCTGTCTGCCACCACTTGAATGAGTTTTTGCAAATAGTTGTTGTAGGTGGTGCTAGCGGGCAGTTTCCCCGCTTCTACGGCATACCCAGTGCTTGCGCTGTAGACAGAGCCCACTTGCAAGTAATTGGCGTTGGTACTTTGCGTGGCTGCATCAGAAATTAAGTAACGATTGCGATTGGTCAATGTGCTGACCATGGCCGTAGCGCTGGGCGTGTAGGTGGCCTGAATCACACTTGAATAATTGGCAGGCCCGTAATACACGGCCTCGGTGTTGCTAATGGAGGCGCTGCATTCAGCGGCAGTGGCGCATGTGGCTCCAACGCCTAAAACATTGCCGACCGTGATGATCACGTTGTAATAACTGGTGCCACCTACAAGTACTTCGGGGATGTTCAATTGATTGTTGGTAGCGTTGAATGTGTCATAGGCGGGCGCAGAAGGATCTTTGCTTCCGACACTCAACACCTCGCCTACGGTAATTTGAACATTGGCGTAGTAGGTGGTGTTCACTTTCACCAACGGAATGGTCAGTATGTTGCTTGTAAAAGAATACGTGTCCGCTGCAAAACTGCATGTGCTAAAGACCAACGAGCTTAGTAAAAAAAATAATTTTAAATTTTTCATAAGTTCAGCCGCTTATTTTTGTAAATGTTGAGCCAGCAACAAGGCGACATGATTAGCCTCTCTATCTGTTCCATCCATAATTTGATGTCTACAACTTGTGCCATCGGCCACCACACAAGCATCTTTGTTGTTTCTAATGCTAGGCAATAAGTTGGCCTCTGCCATTTGCTTTGAAACTTCCAAATGTGAGGCTTCATAGCCAAATGAACCCGCCATACCGCAGCAGCTGCTTTCGATCAAATCTACTTTGACCTCTGGAATAAGTTGAATCACTTGCGTCACTGAGGGCATCAATCCAAAGGCTTTTTGATGGCAATGCCCGTGCACCAATATCGGTTTTTGAGCAGGGCCCAATTTGGCCTTGAGTGAATCAAGTTTGCCAGCCTTGTTTTCTGTGGCTAAAAATTCTTCAAACAACACAGCATGTGCTGCCACCGTGTCAGCCATTTCACCCAGGCCCATGACCAAAGACTCGTCTCTGAGGGTTAAGAGGCAAGATGGCTCTAAACCCACAATGGCAATGCCTTTTTGTGCAAAGGGCAGCAATGCTTCTAGCAAAGCTTGAGCATGTTCTTTGGCCTTGCTCACTTGCCCGCTGGCCAAATAGGTTCGGCCGCAGCACAGGTGCTGGCCGGGTGTGTCTTGCTTGGTGCGACTGGCAATGTGAACCTGATAACCTGCCGCTGACAAAACATCGTGGGCTGCCCAAGCGTTTTCAGACTCGAAATAGCCATTGAAAGTGTCGACAAACAAAACCACAGGCTTGCTGGCCTTTAAGACTTCTGCTGCCGAAACACCGACACGAGGGCCGTTGAAGAAATGGTCTTTTTTCCATTCAGGCCAAGAGCGCTCTGCTGACAGGCCCGTTAGAGACTCTGCCAACTTGGCCAACAAAGGCGATTGGTTGCGCAGGTTCATGAGGCGTGGCCACTGCGATGCAATGTGCGCATAGCGCGGCAAGTTGGATATCAACGTGTCTTTTAACTGCAAGCCATGCTTTTTGTTGTGGTGATATTGCACTTCAATTTTCATGCGTGCCATGTCAACGCCGGTAGGGCAATCGCGTTTGCAACCTTTGCAACCCACACACAAGTCCATTGCTTCCTTCACCTCAGGGCTTTCTAGGCCGCCTTGCAGTTGGCCACTCAATGCCAATCGCAGCGTATTGGCTCTGCCGCGTGTGGCATGAACTTCATCGCGTGTCACTCTGAAGCTAGGGCACATGGTGCCGGCATCAAATTTTCTGCAAGTGCCATTGTTGTTGCACATTTCAACGGCTTTGGACAAGCCTTGCGCTGGATCTTGTCCTGTTCCGGGCAGTGTTGTTTGTTCTGTGGCGGCGTCGTTGTGAACGTTCCATGCACTCCAATTCAGAGCGGTTTGAATGGGAATGATTTTGTAATTGTTGCCAAATCGCATGAGCGATGTGTCGTCCATTTTGGGTGGATTGATCATGCGGTTGGGGCTGAGCAAATTCAATGGGTCTAGGTGCTGTTTGATTTGCGCAAAGGCTTGCTGCAGGGCAGGGCCAAATTGCCACTCAATCCATTCGCCTCGGCACAGGCCATCGCCATGTTCGCCGCTGTAGGCACCTTTGAATTTCCTCACCAGTGCGCTGGCTTCCTCAGCGATGGCGCGCATTTTGTGGGGACCATCACGGCGCATGTCCAAGATAGGTCTCACATGCAATGTGCCCACAGAGGCGTGGGCATACCAAGTGCCCTTGGTGCCGTGTTTTTGAAAGACCTGTGTCAGTGCATCGGTGTACTCTGCTAAGTGTTCTAAAGGCACGGCACAGTCTTCAATGAAGCTGACTGGTTTGCCATCGCCCTTCAAGCTCATCATGATGTTGAGGCCAGCTTTGCGAACTTCCCATAGATTTTTTTGCGGTGCCTCGTCGACCATTTCCACCACGCTGTTGGGCAAGCCCATGTCGCCCATGAGTGCCACCAATTGCTTCAATTCACCTTTTATTTTTTCTTTGTCTGTGCCTGCAAACTCGACCAACAAAATAGCCTCGGGCTCGCCAATGATGGCTGTGCGAATGGTGGACGCGAAGGCGGGAATTTTCAATGACAAGTCAATCATGGTTCGATCGACCAATTCCACCGCAGTCAATGTGCCGTTGCCCAGTTTCACAATGTGCTGCGCAGAATCCATGGCTTTGTGAAAGCTGTTGAAGTTCACTACACCCAATACCTTGGCAGTGGGCAGTTCACTGAGCTTCAAGGTGAGCGATTGGGTCATGGCCAGCGTGCCTTCGCTGCCCACCAACAAATGCGACAAGTTCACCTTGCCATCTTGGGTGTAGGGCCGCACATTTTGGTTGTCAAAAATGTCCAGGTTGTAGCCAGCTACGCGCCTTAGTACTTTGGGCCAATGGGTTTGAAGTTCGGCTTGATGGTGAATGGCCAGATGTTTGACGAACTCGCCAATTTCCTTGGCACGCCCAGAGCTGTTTTCAAATTGTGAAAAATCAAGCAAATCACCATTGCTCAGCCAGGCTTTGGCGCCCACAACGTTGTGCACCATGTTGCCGTAGGCAATGGACCGGCTGCCACACGAGTTGTTTCCCGCCATACCCCCCAAGGTGGCTTGCGCACTGGTTGAGACATCGACAGGAAACCAGAGGCCATGCTTTTTAAGAGACGCATTCAGGGTGTCTAGGACCACGCCCGGCTGCACCTCTACGGTGCCTGCTTGGGTATCTAGGTTCAGAATTTGGCGGATATGTTTGCTGTGGTCGATGACCAAGCCCACGCCCGTGGTTTGGCCGCATTGGCTGGTGCCGCCGCCCCTTGGAACGATAGGTACCTTCAAATCACGGCAAATGGCCATGGCGGTGGCCACTTCTTCTGCGTGTTGGGGCACAAAGACACCCAGCGGAGTGACCTGATAAATGGAGGCATCGGCGGCGTAACGGCCTCGATCGGCGGCTGAAAAGAGCACTTCGCCTTGCGTTTCGGTTTTCAAGCGCTTGGCCAAAAGGCCGGCCACCTCGTTGCTGGCAGTGGCAACTTGCTCGTATGCTTGAAGGGCTGAGTCTTTGGCAGGCGCGGCAGCCAGGGTCGTACTTGTGTTCATGAAGGTCTGATTCAACGAAGGCTAGGGGTTTTTCCACATCAGGGAGAACTGAATTACCGCTATTCTGTCGTCAAATTCAAATTAATTCCTAGGAATGTTTTAAATGCTTCAGCTTGATTTTCACCCAACGGGTCGCCACTTTCTGCAAATCCCTGGCCCGTCGCCAGTTCCTGATCGAATTTTGCGGGCCATGAGCCTGCCCACCATCGACCACCGAGGCCCAGAATTTGGCGTATTGGGCTTGAAATTGATGGCCAACATGAAGGCCATTTTCAAGACTCAGCACCCCGTCATGATTTACCCAGCTTCAGGCACAGGGGCATGGGAAGCTGCACTGGTCAATACCTTGAGTGCGGGAGACCATGTGCTGATGTATGAGACCGGTCACTTTGCCTCTTTGTGGTTTAAGTTGGCGGCCCGTTTGGGAGTCAAAGCAGAGTTGTTGGGACTGCCTGGCTCAGAGGGATGGCGCCAAGGTGTTGACGCCCACAAAATTGAAGAACGCCTGAAGCAAGACTCTGCGCACAGCATCAAGGCGGTGTGTGTGGTGCACAACGAAACTTCCACAGGTGTCACCAGCGACATTGCGGCAGTGCGCCGCGCCATTGACAACGCCAAACACCCCGCACTGTTATTGGTTGACACCATTTCAGGTTTGGCTTGCGCCGACTACAAACATGACGAGTGGGGTGTTGATGTCACGGTCAGTGGCTCACAAAAGGGCTTGATGCTGCCCCCTGGCATGAGCTTTAACGCGCTGTCGCCTAAGGCCATTGAAGCCAGTAAAAAATCGACCTTGCCGAAATCTTTTTGGGCATGGGATGAGATGCTGGAGATCAACAAATCGGGCTACTACCCTTACACGCCCAATACCAATTTGATGTATGGCCTGAGTGAAGCTTGCGACATGATTTTGGGGCAAGGCTTGGATGTGGTCTTTAAGCGCCATGTGCGCTGGGGTGAGGGCGTTCGGGCGGGTGTGCGTGCATGGGGCTTGCCCATTCAGTGTGCCGACCCATCCTTGTATTCACCCATCTTGACAGGTGTGATGACACCCGAAGGCATTGACGCAGACGCAGTGCGCAAAGTCATTTACGAAAGATTTGATTGTTCCTTGGGAACTGGCCTTGGCAAAGTCAAAGGCAAGATGTTTCGCATTGGCCACCTGGGCGATTGCAATGACCTGACTTTGATTGCCGCACTTTCTGCTTGCGAGATGGGCTTGAAACTGAGTGGTGTTCAGCTCAAAGGCTCGGGTGTTCAAGCAGCCATGGATTATTTTTCAGCCAACCCTGTTCCAGCCCTCATTCACAATTGAAGGACACCCTCATGAAACGCAGAACCCTCCTCCAAGCCACAGCCGCATCTGCAACTTTGATGGCCGCGCCGATGATCAAGGCTCAAACTTTGCCAACGGGGCCTATTCGCATCGTGGTGGGATTTCCGCCGGGGGGTGGGACGGATGCGTTGGCCCGTGTTCTGGCCCAAAAACTACAAGCCATGTGGAACATCACCATCGTGATTGACAACAAGGCGGGCGCTGCTGGTGTGATTGCCGCGGACTATGTGGCCAAGCAGCCTGCAGATGGCAACACTTTGCTTATGGCGCACATCAACAGCCATGCCTTGGCGGTTAGTTTGCAACCTAAGTTGGGCTACAACGTGGAGCGTGATTTTTCGCCCATTGGCTTGGTGGGCGTCACTCCCAATTTGCTCATTTGCAATGAATCGCAGCCCGCTAAAAATGTGAAAGATCTGGTGGCCTTGTGCAAACAAAACCCAGGCCGCATCAGTTTTGCATCAGCCGGCGGTGGCTCGGCGCAGCACTTGGCGCTGGAAATGTTCAAGCTGCGTGCAGGCATCGATGCTTTGCATGTGCCCTACAAAGGATCTGGCCCCGCGCTGACCGATTTGATTGGCGGACAAGTGCAATATTGTTTTGAAACCATGACCTCTGCCACGCCGCATGTGAAAGGTGGCAAAGCCATCGCACTGGCGCAAACGCGCACCAAACGCGCCAAAGGCCACCCCAATGTGCCCACCATGGACGAGCAAGGTTTTCCAGGATTTGACGCCACCACTTGGTACGGCTTGGTTGGCCCTGGCCGCATGAACCCCTCTTTTGTGAAGCGCATCAATGAAGACATGAACAAAGTCATGGCCATGCCCGATGTGATTGAGAAGTTTGAACAATATGGCGCAGAAGATGGCGGCGGATCGCCTGAGCGCTTTGCCGAGTTCATTCGCAATGAAACGCAAAAGTGGGCCAAGGTTGTGAAGGATGCCAAGGTTCAAGCCGACGCTTAAGCCATGGTTCAAAAAGTGCTGAGAATTGGTGCGGGTGCAGGCTATGCGGGCGATCGCATTCCGCCTGCCCTTGCGCTGGCTGAAAAGGGACAACTCGATTACTTGGTCTTTGAGTGTTTGGCCGAGCGAACCATTGCGCTGGCACAGTTAGAAAAAACTCAAAACCCCATGCGAGGTTTTGATCCCTTGTTGTCGGCGCGCATGAAAGCTGTGTTGCCAGCCTGTATGGCGCATGGCACGCGCATTGTGACCAACATGGGAGCGGCAAACCCTTTGCAGGCAGGGCGAGAAGTGTTGGCGGTTGCCAAAGAGTTGGGTTTCCATCAACTCAAGGTGGCTGTCGTGTTGGGCGATGATGTGCTTGCAACACTGCAAGCTGATTACCTCTCTGCGCCCTTGATGGACACTGCACAAACTGTGGCAGACATTCAAGCCTTGTTGGTTTCTGCCAATGCCTATCTGGGCGCTGAGGCGCTCTTGCCCGCTTTGCAAACCGATGCACACGTCATTATCAGTGGCCGTGTGGCCGACCCCGCTTTATTTTTAGCACCCCTCATGCATCATTTTCAATGGCGTGCCGATGATTGGCCTTTGTTGGGCAAAGGTGTGATGGTGGGGCATTTGCTGGAATGCGCAGCCCAAATTACGGGAGGCTACTTTGCCGATCCTGGTTACAAAGATGTGCCCAACTTAGCTCAATTGGGCTACCCCTTGGCGGAGGTCAGTGCCAGCGGGGATGTGGTCATTACCAAACTGGCAGATGATGGTGGTTGTGTCACGGTGCAAACTTGCACAGAACAATTGCTTTATGAAATTGAGGATCCAACGCAGTACCTTCAGCCCGACGTGGTGGCCGATTTTTCGCAAGTGCAACTTGTGCAAGTGGGTGCAGACAGAGTGCAAGCATTGGGCGCCAGTGGAACCACAAGGCCTGACACCCTGAAAGTGACATTGGGATATCGCGATGGGTTTGTGGGCGAAGGGCAAATGTCTTATGCTGGGCTGGGCGCCAAAGCGAGAGGGCAGTTGGCGCTTGATATTGTGAAAGCCCGATTGGCTGATGCGGGGTATGGCCATTTTGAATCGCGCTATGACTTGATCGGCGTCAATGCCATCTTAGGTGATACGCTGCCCGCCAATGAACCTGCAGAAGTCCGTGCTCGAATTGCAGTGCGGGTGGACACACAGGCTGAGGCGCTGCATGTGGTCAACGAAGTAGAGGCCTTGTACACCAATGGGCCTGCCTCAGGCGGTGGTGCCAGTAAATCGGTACGTGAAGTGATCGCTGTTGCATCGATGCTCATGCCTAGAAGCGCCATTCAAACTCATACTGTGCTGCTAGACGGATCTGAGGAGTTTGCTTGACATGTTGTTAAGAGAAATTGCATACACCCGAACGGGCGACAAGGGCAACCGATCGACCATATCGGTCATTGCATACGACCTGCAAAATTTTGAGTTGCTTGAGAAATGTCTAACCCCTGAGAGAATGCGGGCGCATTTTGAAGGCATTGCAAATGGGCCTGTCTTTCGTTACAGCTTGCCGCAACTAGGCGCGCTCAATTTTGTGATGCACAATGCTTTAGGTGGCGGCGTAACGCGCTCATTGGCACTAGATGCGCACGGCAAATGTCTGAGCGCCAAATTGCTCAGTCTTGAGATTGAATAAAATTGTTTTGATACCTTGGAGATACCATGAAAAATAGTCGCA
>Ga0214919_10002044_pt1 | contig 32194 bp, 31 predicted proteins | sample LL1503_MetaG_FD_177994 | JGI IMG/M metagenome (GOLD analysis project Ga0214919, IMG submission 177994) | Freshwater microbial communities from Lake Lanier, Atlanta, Georgia, United States - LL-1503 | ecosystem: Environmental > Aquatic > Freshwater > Lake | place: USA: Georgia | collected... | reverse complement strand
AGGCGTGGGCGAGGGTCGCAGGGCGCGCCTTACTGGGCTAATCACCTTACATTTTGCCCCGTCATTCTCCTCACGTAAATCGCCTCGTTCTTCTTGCGGGTGATTTTGAAATGCGCGGCGATGAATCCGCCGATCCGTACGTGCTATTTATTCGATGAATTCGGGCAACAGCTCGGCCCTTTCACCGTCGGGGAAACCCTCCGTTATCTGGAGGCCGTGGCGTGGCAGCCTGCGGGTCGCCGCCGCCGGCTCCGGGTGTGGACGTTAGGCTGGCCAGCGCGCCTCGGTGCGGACGAGGCGTTGGCACGCCTGCGTCGTCGGCGCCTGCCCCGTGGACGCCCGGCATGAAAAAGCCGGCGCGAACGCCGGCTTCTTGAGGCGGTCGCCGATGGGGACTCAGAGCGCCTTGGCGGCCGCGACGACGGCTTCCTTGGTGATGCCGAGTTCCTTCATGACCACATCGCCCGGCGCGGAGAGGCCGAAGGTGTCGGTGCCGAGGGCCTTGCCGGCGGTGCCGACGTAGCGGCCCCAGGAGATCGTCACGCCCGCTTCGATGCTCACGCGCTTCGAGCAGGAGGAGGGCAGGACTTCCTCCTGGTAGGACTTCGGCTGGCGCGCGAAGACTTCCATCGAAGGCATGGAGACCACGCGGACGCTGGCGCCGAGCTCTTCGCCGGCGGCGAGGGCCAGGGAGAGCTCGCTGCCCGTGCCGATGATGATGTGGGTGAGGGGGGCGGTTTCCTTGCGCAGGATGTAGCCGCCCTTGAGCGCGCCTTGGCGGCGCGTGGCGACCGGGATGGCGTCGAGGGACGGGACGTTCTGGCGGGAGAGGATGAGGGCCACCGGGCCGTCCTTGCGGGCGACCGCGTGGGCGAAGGCGGCGGCCGTCTCCTCGGCGTCGCCCGGGCGGACCACGTCGAGGTTCGGGATGCAGCGCAGGGCGCTGACGGTCTCGACCGGCTGGTGGGTCGGGCCGTCCTCGCCGACGCCGACGGAGTCGTGCGTGAAGATGTAGAAGGCCTGGAGCTTGGCCAGGGCGGCGACGCGGATCGAGGGGCGGAGGTAGTCGGAGAACGTCAGGAACGTCGCGCCGGAGCCCTTGAAGACGCCGTGGTAGGCGATGCCGTTGAGGATCGCGCCCATCACGTGCTCGCGGATGCCGAAGTAGAGGTTGCGGCCGCCGGGGGTGGCGACGTCGAAGTCGCCGACGTCCTTGATGTAGTTCTTGGTCGAGCCGTGGAGGTCGGCCGAACCGGAGAGCACGAGCGGCGAAGCCTTGGCGACGGCGTTGATGCAGGCCTCGCCGGAGACGCGGGTCGCGAGGGCGTTCTTGCCGAATTCCGGAATCGCGGCGAGGAGGGACTGGACATCGCCGTGGTCGCCCTGCTGCGCCTTGGCGAGGATCGCGGCCTTCTCGGGGTTGGCCTTGGACCAGGCGGCGAAGGTCTGCCGCCATTCGGCGTGCGCGGCGGCCTGCTGGGCCTTGCGCGCGTCGAAGAAGGCGCGGGTCTCGGGGGAGACGTAGAACTTCTCCTCGGGCAGGCCGAGGGCCTTGCGCGAGGCGTCGACGAACTTCACGCCCGCTTCGCCGTGACCCTTCGAGGTGCCTTGGACCTCGGCGATGCCCTTGCCGATGACGGTCTTGCAGATGATCAGCTTCGGCTTGCCGTTCTTGCTGGCGCGGGCCTTGTCCAAGGCCTCGGCGATCGGGGCGAGCTCGTTGCCTTGCTTGACGGTAAAGACTTCCCAGTTGGCGGCCTCGTAGCGCTTCGCGGTGTCCTCGTTCTGCGTCTTCGAGGCCATCGCGTCGAGGGTGACGTCGTTGGAGTCGTAGAGCATGATCAGGTTATCCAGGCCGAAGCGCCCCGCGAACGAGGCGGCTTCCTGCGAGATGCCTTCCTGGAGGCAGCCGTCGCCGGCGAGGCCGACCACGAGGTGGTCGAAGATCCGGTGCTCGGGGGTGTTGAAGTGGGCGGCGGCCATCTTGGCGGCTACGGCCATGCCGACGATGTTGCCGGTGCCCTGGCCCAGGGGACCGGTGGTGGCCTCGACGCCGACGGTCTCGCCGAACTCCGGGTGGCCCGGGGTCTTGGAGTGGAGCTTGCGGAAGTTCTTCACTTCCTGGAGCGGCAGGTCGAAACCCGCGAGGTGCAGCCAGCCGTAGATGAACATCGAGCCGTGGCCGGCCGAGAGCACGAAGCGGTCGCGGTTGATCCACGCGGGGGCGGCCGGGTCGTGGCGAAGGAAGTCGCCGTAGAGGACGGAGCCGATCTCGGCGGCGCCCAGCGGGAGCCCGAGGTGGCCGGAATGGCAGGCGGCGACGGCGTCCATGGCCAGGCCGCGGGCTTCGGTCGCGGCGCGGGAAAGGTCAGCAGAGTTATTGAGCGACATGGTCCATATCGGTTAGGGCGAAATAGCCCTTTATTCCAGCCTTGAATGAGCAGGAATGACCCTGCCAAAGTGGTCCATGGCCGATCAAGAACTCGAGGAAGGCTCCGTCCTGCGTCTGGACTTCAAAAAACTGCGGAAAATCGCCTCCGGCGCCGCCGATGTGATCCCCGCCGTGGCCCAGGACGCCCGGACCGGTGAGGTCCTCATCCTCGGCTATGTCAACGAGCTGGCCCTTCAGACGGCGCTCAAGGAGAAGAAGGCCACCTTCTGGAGCACCTCCCGCAACGAACTGTGGATCAAGGGCCTGACCTCGGGCGACTTCCTCGAGCTCCTCGAGGTCCGCGTCAACTGCGAGCAGAACTCGATCCTCTACAAGGTCCGGCCGGCGGGGCAGGGCGCCTGCCATACGAAGCAGGACGGCAAGGCCCGCCCGGGTTGCTACTACCGCCGCCTCAAGGCCGACGGCACGCTCGAGAAGGCCTGAGCTCAGCGGCCGGCCGCCGCCTGCTCGACCAGGAGCGCCGCGACCTCGTAGCGCAGCGTGACGACCGCCTGCTTCGCCGCGGCCTCCTTGGCCCCTTCCGGGACGATGAACGCGGCCTCGCCGCCGGGCTTGGCCACGGTCAGGGCCCGGAGGGCCGCGGTCGCCGCCGCGCCTGATTCATATTCAAAATAAAAGATGGCGATCACCTGCCGGGGGAAGCCGGCTTCGCCGACGGCGATGGTCACGGCGCGGGCGCGGGTCGCGATGCCCGCCACCTCGCCGCCGAACCAGGCCCGCCGGCGTCCCGTGGCCACGAGGTCGGCGGGACGTTCCGTCCGCACCACCAGGTAGCCGCCGGGGGTCGCCGCTAGCAGCGCGCGGGCCGCCGCGGGCAGGACCGCGGGCGTCCCCGGCGTCGGTCCCTCGGCGGGCGCGACCGCGAAGGCCGGTTCGGTGAAGCCGAACCCGAGGTGCAGCTCGGCGGTTTCCTCCCGGGCCAGGGCCGCGCGCAGGCCGGTCCGGGCCGCGGGCGCCGCCACCTGCGCCAGCAGGCTGCGGACCGCGGCGGAACTCCCCGCGGCCTTCGCCGCCTCGGTGCGCAGCAGGCCGACCACGGCGTGTTCCGCCCCGACGTTGAGGCGCCCGGGCCGCGTCCGCCCGAGGGTGGCGACCAGCCCGCCGACCACGACCAGCAGGCCGGCGATGACCCAGGAACGTCGCATCGGGTTCAGCCTAACCCGGTGGCCGCCGCTTCGTCGACGTACATCGTCGCGGCCGGGTGCTCGCGGAGGAGCGTCGCCGGGCAGGCCGGGCCGCGGGGGTCGTGGACCGTCGCGCGGACCGCCGCCGCCTTGCGCGGGCCGGGCACATGCACGCTCAGCCGGTGCGCGGCGCGGAAGACCGGCAAGGTCAACGTCAGCGCGTGCGTCGGGACGTCGGCGAAGGTGGGGAAGCAGCCGTCGTGCACCTGTTGGCGCCGGCAGGCGTCGTCGAGCGCCACGACCTTGACGAGCGCCGGGTCGTCGAAATCCGCGACCGGCGGGTCGTTGAACGCGAGGTGCCCGTTCTCGCCGATCCCCAGGCAGATCAGGTCGATCGGCGCCGCCGCCAGCAGGGCCGCGTAGGCCGCGCATGCTTCCGCGGGCGGTCGTTCCGCCGGCAAGGCGTGGAAGGCGCCGACGGGGACATGGTCGAGCAGGTGCGCGCGCAGGTAGCGTCGGAAACTTCGCGGGTGGTCCGCCGCGAACCCCGCGTAGTCGTCCATGTGGAAGGCCGTCACGCGCGACCAGTCGAAGCCCCGCTCCGGCGACCGCGAGGCCGCGATCAGCGCGGCGAGGAATTCATCCTGCGAAGGGGCGCAGGCGAAGATGACGCGCGCGCCGCCTTGCCGCGCCAGCAAGGCGCGCAGGTGGGCCGCCACGGCCAGCCCGGCCGCCTGGCCCAGCGCCGCGCGGTCGGGGTGGATCTCGACCCGCAGGAGGCCGGCCTGGCGGATCCGCGGCGCGCTCACTTGCCGGTCGCGTCCTTCGCCTTCTGCGCGACGATCGCCTTGACCAGGCCCAGCGCCGCCTTCTCGGCGTCGTAGGCGAGGGAGAGCACGGCGTGATCGTCCTTGGCCTCGGATTTCAAGGACTGCAGCAACTCGAGCAAGGTGCGCTGGCCGGCGATCTGCTCCGGGGTCTTGTTGCTCTCGTCCATCAGGCTGACGCTGATCAGGCCGGCCATCCCCTTGACCTGGCTGGCGATCTGGGTGGCCTTGCCCGCGCTGATGACTTGTCCATCCAAGGTCGCCACGAGGTTCGGGCCCGTCTCGCCCAGCGTCAGGACGCCGCGGCGCAGCCCGTTGGCATCGCCCGGCATCTTCAAGGCCTCGATGTCCGCTTCGATGCGGAGGAAAGGCGCGCCCGGCGCGGAGAGGTCCGCCGCGGGGCGGAAGGAGGCCGTCTTGCCCGCGTAGGCGTCGAGCGCCGCTTCCAACTTGGCGCGGCTGCCGACGAGCGCGGTATCCGCGGAGACGAAGACGATCAAGGCGCGGTCGGCCTTCTTCGCGCCGGCCGTCGCGGTGCGTTCCTTGCCTTCGACGGCGCTGCCCAGCTGGTCGGCGTCCCAGCCGGTGAAAGCGCCCAGGGTGACGGCGTCCACCTTGGCCGACTTCGCGTAGGCCTCGATCTTGGCGACGTCGAAGCGGCCCCGCAACACGCCGGCGATCTGCGGACTCTTCGGGTCGACGCCCGGGTAGAAACCCACGACGACGTCGTTCAGGTCCTTCTCGAAGTCGAAGCCCAGCTTCTCCTTGAACGCCCGGAACGTCGGGTTGGCGCGGATGTCGTCGCCGAAGGCCTTGTCCAAGGTCTGCCCGAATTTGCTTTCGTCCAGTTGGCGGACGCCGAGGTGGAAGAACCCGCCAAGCTCGGCCGCGGGAACGCCCTTGGTGTCGACGGCTTGGGCGGAGGCGAGGCCCAGGGTCAGGGCGGCGAGGAGCAGTAGGGGTTTCATGGAGGACCAACGGATTAAGCCCACTGCCGCGGCCGCTCCAGCCCATTCCCAATAAAAAGGGCGCCCGCCGGGCGCCCTTTTGACGTACGTAAAACGAACTTACTTCGTCGTCGGGCCGACCGGCTTCTTCTTGCCGCCGCTGGCCTTGACCGCCGGGGAGCCCGGGGTGGCGCCGGCTTGGGCGTCGGCCTGTTTCTCCGCGAGGTCCATGATCTGCGAGACCATGCCGATGAGCTTCTCGGTCTCGAGGGAGATGGTGAGCGAAGCCTGGTTGCCTTCCACCTTGACCGGCTGGATCGCCGTCACGAGCTCGGCGCCCATCTTCTTGATCGCCTGCTGTTCGGCCGGTTCGGCCGGGTCGATGGCGAGCAGCAACGGGGCGGCGGCGAGGAAGCCCTGGATCTGCTGGCCGGTGGTCTTGGCCTTCTCCGCGGAGGTGAAGGTGGCCGCGATCTTGTAGACCTGGTTCGGGCCCTTCTCGCCGAACGCCATCGCGGCGCTCGCGAGGCCGGTCTGCTCGATCTCCGGGTTGGACGGCAGGCGGGCGAGGTTCACCGCGAAGAAACCGTAGGCCTTGCCGGTCTCGGCGGCGAAGGTCTTGTGCGCGGCGCTGAGGGCGTAGGCCGGCGTCTTGCCCGCGAGGCTGCCGAAGCAGGCGGCGGCGTCCTTCGGCTGGGCGAGCACGATCGTCGAGGCGTCCACGACGAAGAGGCCGAGCGTGAAGCTGTCCGGGCCGTCGGCCTGCGGTTGCGCCTTGGGGTCGGCGACCGCGCCGAAGAACTGCAGGGCGTTCCAGCCGCTCTTGCCGCCCGCCGTGAGGGCGGCGACGCCGCGCTTCTTGGCGAAGGCCTCGACCTTCTTCGGGTCGTTCTTCACCCGCAGGATGGCGGCGCCGGTGAAGACCGGTTCGCCGTTGGCGCCGTTGGCGATGTTCAGGCCGAAGGCGAAGGAGTTGTTCGTGTCATTGGTGTCGATGCCGAACTCCTCGCGGAGGATCTTCTCGTAGTTGGGCTGGCCACCCGGGGTGCCGGCGGCGGCCTTGAGGGAGATCTTCTCGGCGCGTTCGCGCAGCGCCTTCATCGCGGGCGAGCTGTTGATCTGCAGCCCGGTGGTCGGGGACGTGACCAGGACGATGGCGGCGTCGGCGGGGATGCCGCGGGTGTCGAACTGCTGGGCCGGCAGGGCGGCGCCGACGGTGGTCAGCAGGGAGGCGAGGAGGAGGCGCATGGGTGAGGCTTTCCCTTGGGGTTAAATGCTTGGGGTCCATTGGCTAGCCCAAACCGAGGGAACGGCCTCAATTTAAGGCAAAAATCGCGCATGCGGGGCGTCGGGGCACAAAAAAGGGGCGTCTTTCGACGCCCCTCAAAGGTGCTAGTGAATCCGGGGATTAGTAGCCGCCGCGATCGCCGCCGCCGAAGCCGCCGCGATTGCCGCCGCCGAAACCGCCACGACGCTCGCCGCCGCCGAAGCCACCGCGGCTGCCGCCGCCGAAGCCACCACGGTCGCCGCCGCCGAAGCCGCCACGGCGTTCGCCACCGCCGAAGCCGCCGGAGCGGGGACGGTCGCCACCACCGAAGGAGGGACGTTCTTCACGGGGACGAGCCACGTTGACCTTCAGGGGACGACCCATGAAATCGACGTTCTCGGTCTTGGCGATCGCATCCTGAGCCTGCTGAGCGTTGCCCATGGTCACGAAGGCGAAGCCGCGGGGACGACCCGTGAACTTGTCCATCATGACTTCCACGGAGACCACTTCGCCCGCTTGGGAGAAGTGAGCGCGGATGTCGGCTTCGGTTGCGGCCCAGGGCAGATTGCCCACGAACAGTTTGTTTTCCATATCTTTTGTTTTGCTTGGTTTACCTTCACCGCATTGCCCGTTTCCGACCTTCGGATTTCGATTTGCCGTCTTAGCGACCGTCAACTCACCGGATTCTTGCGGGGCTTGCCTCTTACTTTGGTTATTTTCCGAGACAAGCCTGGCCACTGATAAGGCCTATTAGCCGGCAGAGGGCAAGTTTATTCACAATCGGGGTCTGCGCCCAGCCCGGCATTGACTCTCCCTGCCGGCCTCAGGAGTCTTTTTACATGAGCCAAGCTTTGACTCCCGAGCAGCTGAAGGCGGCTTTGATCGGCTTGGCAGGGTGGGGGGTGGTTGATGGTAAGTTGTTGAAGGTCTATGATTTAAAGGATTTCAAGGCTGCCTTGGCTTTCATCAACCAGGTGGGAGCCCTCGCCGAGGGGCTGGACCATCACCCGGAAATCCACAACACCTGGAACCGCGTCACCCTGCGGCTATGCACCCACGACGCCGGTGGGCGACTGACGGAGAAAGATTTGACGCTCGCCCGCGCCATCGAATCCATTCCTCACCCGTGATCGATCCCGCCGATGCCATCGAAGCGCTCCTCGACGAGCTCAAGCGGCAACGTGCCGCCGGGGTGACCAAGGTCAGCGTCTCCCCGGAGTCCCTCGAGTTCCTCCGCAAGGTCTCCGGGGCCGGCCCGGCCGCCGCCCCTGCCTCCTCGACCAAGCCGAGCGGTTCCCCGTCCGCGCGCGGCGCCTCGCCCGTGGCCGCTTTCACCGCGTCCGCCCAAGCCGCGCGCCCGGTGACGCCGGTCCGCCCGGCTCCCGTGGTCGCCCCCGCCGCTCCGGTCGCCCCGATTCCCGACCCCCCCGTCGTGACCTTGCCGGCGGGCGATAAGGCCGCCCGACTCGCGGCCTTGCACGCCTTGGTCACTCAGTGCGCGGAGACCCGCCGCCACCTCCTGCCCGGACATCGCCCGGTGCTCGGCCACGGCTCCGTCGACGCCCGCATCTTCTTCGTCGGCGAAGCCCCGACCTTGGAGGAGGCCGAGGCGGGCCGCCCCTTCGTCGGCGCTTCCGGCGAACTCCTCCGCAAGATCCTCGGGGCGGGGCTCATCGGCGAGGAGCTGACCTACCTGGCGCCGGTCATGGGCTGGCGGCCGGAGCCCCCGACGGCGCATGGCAAGCGTCCGCCGAACGCCCGCGAGCTCGCGTTCAACCTCCCTTACCTCCGCGCCCAGATCGAGATCATCCGCCCTCAGGTCATCGTCGCCCTCGGCGCGCAGGCCTGCGAGGCCCTGCATCCCGGCAGCCCGCCCATCACGCAGGCCCGCGGACGCTGGCTGGAGCACCAGGGCATCCCGCTGCTGCCGACGTTCCACCCGAACTACCTCCTGCACACGCCGTCCGCCACGGCCAAGCGCACGGTCTGGGAGGACTTCCTGCTCGTGATGGAGCGCGCCGGCCTGCCGATCAGCGACAAGCAGCGGGCGTATTTCCTGCCGAAGTGATCAGCGGACGGAATCGCTGAGGCGGCGCAGCGGGAAGGCGAGCACCTGCGAGTTGCGGCCGCTGGCCTGGAGCGCCTTGCGGCGTTCGGCCGGGAGGTCGGCGGGCGAGGCGGGCGTGAAGCCGCAGGCCGACTGGAAGAAACCCTGCGTCTGCGTCGTGAGGGCGAGCAGCTTCTTCGCCCCGAGCTGCTTGGCGCGGCGCTTGGCGAACTCGACGAGTTTCCGGCCGACGCCGCGGCCGTGGTAGAAGGGCTGCACGTAGACCGCGCCGAGCTCCATCGACTTGCCGTCGGCGTAGGGACGCAGGGCCGCGCAGCCGATGATGCTGTCGTCGATCTCGTAGACGTAGAACTCGGCGAAGGACTGCTCGATCTGCTGGCGCGTGCGGGCGACCAGCGCGTCGGTCTTGGCGCCGTGCTTGGCGAGGTTGTAGAGGGCCTGGGCGTCCTTCTTCCGGGCTTGCCGGATGCGGTCGTAGTCGTTGGCGTGGACCATCGTCCCCAGGCCGACCTTGTCGAAGATCTCCGTGAGCAGGCAGCCGAAGACGCGGCCGTCGAGGATGTGGGCGCGCGGGACCTCCTCGTCGAGCGCCTTGGCGGCCTGCACGGCCTTGCTGCGGATGCGCGGGTCGAGCTTGGCCGACTTGTCGGCGAGGAGCCGCTTGAGCTCGTCCTCGGGCAGGTTGAGCTGCACGACGCCGTCGACCTGCAGGCCGCTGAACGGGGTGAGGTAGATGAGCTTCGAGGCGCCGAGGGCGACCGCCAGCTCCATCGCCAGGTGGTCGCTGTTCACGCGGAGCGACTGGCCCTCGCGGTCGCACACGATCGGCGTGACCAGGGGCAGGAGGTCCTGCGCGAGCATCGACTTGAGGATGGCCGCGTCGACCTTCTCGACCTTGCCGGTGTAGAGGTGGTCCACGCCCTTGAGGCGCCCGAGCTTGGTCGAGCGGACCGCGTTGGTGATCGCGCAGCGCAGGCCCGCCTGGGAAAGGTGCTCGAGCACGGACTGGGACACGAGGGCGGAGGCCTCGCGCGCCAACGACATCGTGGCGGCGTCCGTGGGGCCCTCGCCCTGGACGTCGGAGAGCGCGATGTTATGCTCGCCGGCCAGGCCGACCAGCTGCTGGCCGATGCCGTGCACCAGCACCACCTTGATCGACAGGCTGCGCAGCACGGCGATGTCCGTCACGATGTTGGCGAAGTTCTCGTGGGCGACGATCGAGCCGTCGACCGCGATCACGAAGACGTGGTCGCGGAACATGGGGACGTAGCGGAGGATACCCCGCAGGTCGGTGGGCTTCATGGCGCGCTCGCGCTGGCTGGACATGCCAATCCTTATGGACTCCGCGCGGGCGGGGGCAATACTGATGCGTCATGCCGAGGAAAGCCCGCGCCGCCGCCGTGCCGCCCGACCTCCGGGAAGGGATCGACGCCTTCCTCGGCCACCTCTCGCTGGAGCGCGGCTTGTCCAAGCTGACCGTCGAGGCCTACGAAGGCGACCTCCTCGGCTTCGCGGCCCATTGCGGGCGCGCGGGCCTCGAACGCTGGGGCGACGTCGGCCTCGCCCAGGTCGACGCCTGGGTGCGGGCCCTCGACCGGCGCGGCCAGGCCCCCGCCTCGCTGGCCCGGCGGCTCTCCGCGGTGCGGTCGTTCGCCCGCCACCTCGTCCGCGCCGGGGCGCGCCGGGACGACTTCACCGAACTTTCCCGCGGGCCGAAGTTCCGCCGCCGCTTGCCCGGGATGATCAGCCCGGAGCAGGTCGCCCGCATCGTCACCGCGCCGGACGCCGCGACGCCCCAGGGCTTGCGCGACCGGGCCATGCTGGAACTGATGTACGGCTCCGGGTTGCGCGTCTCGGAACTTTGCGGGCTCGACCTGCAGGCGATCGACGAGGAAGCCGGCGTCGTGCGCGTCCGCGGCAAGGGCGCCAAGGACCGCCTGGTCCCCGTCGGCGAGACCTCCCTCGTCGTCCTGCGCGCCTACCTCGCCGCGGGTCGGCCCGCCTTGGTGCGGCCGCGGACCGGCAGCGCCTTGTTCCTCAGCGCCCGCGGCGTGGCCATCTCGCGCAAGACCTTCTGGTTGGCGGTCAAGCAGGCCGCGGCCCGCGCCGGCTTGCCCGCGTCGGTGAAGCCCCACCTGCTGCGCCACGCCTTCGCCACGCACCTGCTGGCGGGCGGGGCCGACCTGCGTTCGATCCAGGAGATGCTGGGGCACGCGGACATCGCCACCACCCAGATCTACGCGTCGGTGGAGCGTTCGGCCCTGGCCGCCGCCCATCGCCGCCATCACCCCCGCGGGCGGAAGGCCTAGAAAAGCATCACCACGCCCAGCGCCAGGATCGCCGCGCAGAGCGCGCCGACCAGGAAGCGGGTGCCGGCCGTGACCGGCAGGGGGGCGAGCTCGTCGCCGTCCTCGGTCGGGCGGATGAACGCCTCGCGGAGCAGGGAGAAGTAGTAGTGGATGCTGACGGCGACGCCGGCCAGCGCGACGCCCAGGACCCACCAGAGCTTGGCCTTCACGAGGAGGCCGAGGATGATGAGCTTGGCGACGAAGCCGACGGACGGCGGGATGCCGGCGAGCGAGCCCACGCCGAAGCCCAGCGCGGCGGCCAGGACCGGCGAGCGGCGCAGCAGCCCGCGCAGGCCGAGGAGCGGGCGGTCATGGTCCTCGGCGACCGGCAGGCTGATCAGCGCGGCCGAGGTCAGGAACGTGCCGAGGACGTAGGCGTAGAGGTAGAAGTAGATCGCGTGCTCGGCGGAGATGGCGAGGCCGCCGACCGTCTCGAAGTGGACGTTGGGGGCGATGACCGCCACGGCGATGGCCGCGAGCAGGAAGCCGGCGTGGGCGACGCCGGAGAGCGCGAGCGTGCGCTTGACGTCGGTGGTGGCGAGGGCGGCGAGGTTGCCCGCGAGCAGCGTGAGGATCGCCAGGCCGGCGAGGAGCGGGCCGAACTTCGCGCCGAGGGCGGCGAACGGACCGGTCACGAGGACGAGCAGGGCGAAGGCGCCGGCGGCCTTGGAGGCGGTGGCGAGCAGCGCCGTCGTCGGCGTCGGGGCGCCCTGATAGACGTCGGGGATCCAGGTGTGGAAGGGGAAGGCGCCGAGCTTGAAGGCGGCCCCCGCGAAGATGAGCGCCACGCCCGCGAGCGTCAGCGGGTTGATGTTGCCCTGGGTGGCCCGGAGCGCGGCGGCGATGTCGCCGAAGCCGAGCGAGTCGTTGGTCGGCGTCGCCAGCGAGCCGTAGACGAGCACGATGCCCATCAGGAGGAGGGCGGAGCTCAGGCCTCCGGCGACGAGGTATTTCACGCCGGCCTCGAGGGAGGCGGCGCTGCGGCGCAGGTTGCCGACGAGCACGTAGAGGCCGACCGCGGCCGTCTCGAGCGCGAGGAAGAAGACGACGAAGTGGTTGGCGCGCGCCAGCAGCATGAACGCGGCGGTGACGACCAGGAGCACATGGTGGTAGTCGGCCACGGAGACGCCGCGGTCGCGCAGGAAACGGCCGGCGAGGAGGCTCGTGCCGAGGGCGCAGGCCAGGAAGACCAGGCGCACGGCCTCGCTGCCTTCGAGCTGGACGCGGAGGAGGCCATGGAAGGCGGGCTGGCCGTCCGGACCGGCGAAGAAGTGGGCCGGGAAGTTCTCCGCGCCGTGCGGCAGGTTCCAGGCCGTGCCGGAGGTGAGCGACATCACCAGCACGAGCAGGAGGCCGACGCGGGCGGTGGCCGGCTGGAGCCAGCGCTGGGCCGGCGGCAGGAGCAGGGCCTGGAGGAGGCACAGCAGGGCGAGCCCGGCGACGGCGATCTCGGGGAGGATCGAGAGCCAGTCGGCCGCGCGCGGCGCGAGCGTCTTGTAGACGGGGTCGATGTTGGCGAGCAGGGGGGTCATCGAGCGGAAGGGGCGGGGGCGGTGGGGGCGGCCGGCTTCGCCGGGGTCGCCGGCAGGGCCGAGTTCTTGGCGATGTCCTGGCAGTAGTCCTGCGTCAGGTTCGTCACGAGCCCGGGGCGGAAGCCGATCAGGAGGGAGGCGGCGAGCAACAGCCCTGCGGCGAACCGCTCGGTCGCGCCGAGGTCGGCGACGGGCGCGACCGCGAGCCGGCGCGCGAGGGCGGCCGAGGGTTCGCCGTAGAACGTCGCGGCGACGGCGCGCAAGGCGTAGACGGCGGAGATCACCACGGTCGAGGCGACGGCGGCCTGCAGCCACAGGGATTGGTCGCGCAGGGCGAGGAACACGCCCATCTCACCCCAGAAGTTGCCGAAGCCGGGCAGGCCGATCGAAGCCATGGTCGCCGCGACGAACAGCGCGGCGAGGACCGGCGCCTGCTTGGCGAGGCCGCCCAGCTCGTCGAGGCGGTAGGTGCCGGCGCGGGCCCGCACGGCGTTGGCGAGGAGGAAGAGCGCGGCGCAGGAGAGACCGTGGGCGACCATCAGGAAGACCGCGGCGGCGACGCCGTCGGCCCGTCCGCTGACGCTCGTGACCCAGAGGCCGAGGAAGATCGGGCCCATGTGCGCGACCGAGCTCCACGAGAGGAGCTCCTTGAGGTCGCGTTGCGCGAGGCAGATGAGGCCCACGATCACGACGTTGGCGAGGGCGAGCCCGAGGAACCACTGGGCGAGCGAACCATGGATGCCACCGAGGGTGTTGAGCGCGATGAGGAGGATGCCGTAGAGGCCGAACTTCTTGAGGGCGCCGGCGTGGAGCATCGACGCGGGCGTCGGCGCGGCGGTGTAGCCGGGGGCGGCCCAGGAGTGGAACGGGAAGAGCGAGGCGAGCGTGCCGAAGCCGAAGAGCACGAGGCCGGTGGTCGCGGCGGGGACGACGCGCAGGTCGATGGTGTTGAGCAGTTCGCTCCAGGTCGAGGTGTAGCCCGTCTTGGCCGCGCCCAGCGCGAGCAGGAGGCCGGCGAGCGCGACCATCGCGCCGACGGTGAGGTAGATCGCCATCTGCATGGCGGCCGGCCGGCGACCCGCGCCGCCCCAGAAGAGCGTCAGCAGGAAGGTCGGGATGAGCGCGAACTCGTGGAAGAAATACGCGCCCAGCACGCTGGTCGTGGCGAAGACGCCGAGGGTGCCGCCGAACATGAACAGCAGCAGCCCCAGGTAGGTGTTGCGGGATTCCACTTCCTGCTCGAGGGCCTTGAGGCCGGCGGCCAGGCCGACCACCGCGGTCATCAGGAACAGCGGGGCGCTCAGGCCGTTGAGACCGAACTCGAAGCCCCACGGCGAGCCCGCGGAGCTCAGCTGGGTGAAGGCGACCTTGCCGGCCGGCCACGGGCCGACGAGCCAGAGACCGAGGACCAGCGGCAGCGCGAACCCGGCGAAGGCGAAGCCCGAGGCGAACGCGGCGGGCAGACGGCGGCCGGCGAGGAGCAACAGGCCCGCCAGGATCGGCGTGTAGACCGCGACGGCCGGGATGTTGGCGTTGAAAAGGTCGAGGGGGTCCATGGGTCAGCGGGCGAGGAAGTACCAGGCCAGGAGAAGGGTGCCGGCGACGAGGCTCAGCGCGTACAGGCGGGTCTGGCCACGGTGCAGCGTGCGGCCGGTCAGGTAGCCGACGACGGCGGGGATACCCGCGCCGAGCCAGCGGACGGCGATGCCGTTGATGAGCAGCAGGTCGAGGAAGGCGATGAACTCGGCGACGCGGCGTTGCACGGAGTCGACGAGCCAGCCGTAGAAGGTGTCCATCCAACGGAACTCGAGCACGCCGTAGACGAGGGGCAGGTCAGCGCGCAGGCTGTCGACGCCGGCGGCGCGGCCGTAGTAGCGGAAGGCGAAGCCGCCGAGCACCAGGGCGACGAGTCCGACGATTGTGGCGGGGGCCGCGGCGTGGAAGGCCATCTCGTGCAGCGGCTGGGCGACCCGGGCGAGGGCGGAGGCGGGGAGCAGGACGGAGGCGCCGAAACCGGCGGCGACGGAGAAGCCGAGGCCGAGGACGACCAGCGGGACGGTCATGGACCAGGGCGATTCATGGGCGTGCCCGGCTTCCTCGGAATTGGCCGGCCCGAAGAACACGAGGCGCACCATGCGGGCGCTGTAGAGGCAGGTCGCGACGGCGGCGAGGGCGAGCAGCGCGAAGAGGTAGAGGTTATGCTCGTGGGCGGCCTCGAGGATCGCGTCCTTGGAGTACCAGCCGGCGAGGAAGGGCACGGCGCAGTTCGAGAGCGTCGCGGCGATGAACGCGGCGGTCGTGACCGGCATCTTGCGGGCGAGCCCGCCCATCTTCAGCATGTCCTGTTCGTGGTGGCAGCCGTGGATGACGGAGCCCGCGCCGAGGAAGAGGGTGGCCTTGAAGAAGGCGTGCATCGCCATGTGCAGCACGGCGAGCTCGGGGCGGCCGAGGCCGATCGCGCAACCCATGATGCCGAGGTGCGCGAGGGTGGAGTAGGCGAGCGACTTCTTGATGTCGGTCTGGGCCAGCGCGCAGAGGCCGGCGAGGGCCGCCATGCCGGCGCCGGAGACGGCGACGACCTGCAGGACGTCGGGCGTCAGGAGGAAGGAGATCCGCGCCATGAAGTACACGCCGGCGGCGACCATCGTGGCGGCGTGGATGAGCGCGGAGACGGGCGTCGGGCCGGCCATCGCGTCCGTCAGCCAGACGTGCAGGGGGAACTGGGCGGACTTGCCGATGAAGCCGCACATCAGGAGGGCGCCGAGCAGCCAGGGCCAGCCGGCCGCGGGCTTGAGCGCGCCCAGCTCGGCGAAGTTCAGCGTGCCGAAATGGGCGAGGCAGAAGGCGATGCCGAGGATGAAGCCGAGGTCGCCGACGCGGTTGACGATGAAGGCCTTCTTGGAGGCCGCGGCCGCGTAATCCTTGTCGAAGTAGTGGGCGATCAGCATGTAGGAGCTGAAGCCGACCAGTTCCCAGAAGACGAAGGTCATGAGCAGGTTGTCGGCGACGACGATGCCCAGGATGGAGAACATGAAGATCGAGAGCCCGCCGAAGAACCGGCCGCGCGCCTCGTCGTCCCGCATGTAGCCCACGGAGAAGAGGTGGATCCAGGCGGCGACGAACGACACCACGAAGAGCATCAGGCGCGCGTTCGCGTCGATGAGGTAGCCGAAGCCCAGGGAGAGGTCGCCGAGCTTGGCCAGCTCGACGTGCCAGGTCGTGTCGGCGGTGGTCGCGGTCAGCAGGCGCAGCGCGAGGGCGGCGAGGGCGAAGGCGACGCCGGTCGAGAGCCAGGCGGCGACGGCGCCGGCGCGGCGCAGGAAGAGGGCGATGAACAGGGCCGCGCCCAGCGGCAGGAACAGGATCCAGTGGACCAGGGACGAAAGGTCGGGGGACATCGGTAAAGCTTAGTCGCGGAGGGTGTTCAGCGCGTCGGACTGGATCGTGCCGCGGCGACGGTAGAGGGCCACGATCAGGGCGAGCCCGACGGCCACCTCGGCGGCGGCGACGGTGATGACGAAGAAGACGAAGACCGCGCCGTCCATCTTGTGGGCGAAGCGCGAGAAGGCGACCATCGCGAGGGTCGTCGCGGCGAGCATCAGCTCGAGGCACATGTAGACGACCAGCAGGTTGCGGCGCACGAGGACGCCGGTCAGTCCGAGCGCGAAGAGCAGCCCGGCCAGCAGGAGGTGGTGCGAGAGGGTGGTGTGTTCCATGGCGGGGTCCTCAGGCTTGGCCCTCCGGGACGTCCTTGCTCAGCGAGACGACGCCGACCAAGGCGACGAGCAGGAGGAAGCCCGCGATCTCCAAGGGCAGGAGGTATTTGGTGTAAAGCAGGCGGCCGAAGGACTTCGCGGCCGTCGTGAACTCGGCGGGGTTGGCCGAGACCTCCGGCGGCGTCGCGCCGGCGGGGGCGGCGCTGACCGCGCCGGACCAGTGGAAGAGCCAGAGCACGCCGGCGCCGAGCAGGAAGAAGGTGGCGAGGCCGACGGCGGCCGTCTTCCAGGGGTAGGCGCCGGGGGCGTCGTCCGTGTCCAGGAGCATGATGATGAACAGGAACAGCACCATCACGGCCCCGGCGTACACCAGGACCTGGAGCACCCCGAGGAAGTAGGCGTCGAGCAGGAAGAAGTCCGCCGCGATGCCGACCAAGGCGAGGATCATCCCCATGGCCGAGGTCACGGCGTTCCGGCTGAGGACCAGGAGGAGGGCCGCACCGAGGGTCAGCGCAGCGAAGAAAGTAAACAGGCCGTCCGGCATGGGCGGGAAGGTAGGGCGGGGGGAGTCCTTGGAAAGGACAAAAGGCGGAAAAACGCCCTTTTTAGCGGTTTGACTAGGGTAGCACCGCCCAAACCACTTATTTGACTGTATTCAATCTAATAACTGCTAACCGACGAGCGGGAGGTGCCGACGCATCTCGCAGCCCGGGTATTGGTGCAGGATCGTGCCCGCGTCAAAATGACCCTTCCAGTCGGGAAAGAAGGCGTCTGCCTTGGGCTCCATCGGCACATGGGTAAGGAGGAGCTCGCTGCACCAAGGGAGGGCTTCGGCGTAGAGGGCGGCCCCCCCGGCGAGGAAGAGGGTTTTCCCAGGTTCGACTTGGGCGGCTTCCTCCCAGCTCGCCGCCGTGATCACCCCGGGGGCGGCGAAACCGGACCGGCTCAGCACCACGGTCGTCCGGCCCGGCAAGGGGCGGCCGATCGACTCGTAGGTCTTGCGACCCATCAGCAGGATCTGCCCCATCGTGGTCGCCTTGAAGAACGCGAAGTCCTCCGGGATCCGCCAAGGGAGCTTGTTCTCCAGGCCGATGCCGCGGTTGCGCGCGACGGCCGCGATGGCGATGAGCGGACGGCCGAGGCGCACGGTCAGATGGCCACGGGGGCCTTGATCGCCGGGTGCGGGTCGTAGCCCTCGACCACGATATCCTCGAACTTGAACGCGAAGAGGTCCTTCACGTCGGGGTTCAGCACCAGGCGCGGCAGGGCGCGGGGCTCGCGCGACAGCTGCAATTCGACCTGCTCCACGTGGTTGGAATAGATGTGGGCGTCGCCGAACGTGTGCACGAAATGGCCGGGTTGCAGGCCCGTGACCTGCGCGATCATGTGCGTCAGCATCGCGTAGCTCGCGATGTTGAACGGCACGCCGAGGAAAAGGTCCGCGCTGCGCTGGTAGAGCTGGCAGCTCAGGCGGCCGTCGGTCGAGACGTGGAACTGGAAGAGCGTGTGGCAGGGCGGCAGGGCCACCTGGTCGGCCTCGCGCGGGTTCCAGCCGGAGACGATGAGGCGGCGGCTGGCGGGGTTGCGGCGGATCTCCTCGACGACCTTGCGGATCTGGTCGACCCCGTCGTCCGCGTACGTGCCATCGGGCTTTTTCGTCGCGCCGAAGCGGCGCCACTGGTGGCCGTAGACCGGGCCGAGGTCGCCCTCGCCGCGGCCGAACTTGGCGCACTGCTCCGCGGTGGCCCATTCGTTCCAGATGCTCACCCCGCGCTCCGTCAGCCAGGCGTTCTGCGTGCTGCCGGAGAGGAACCAGAGCAGCTCGTGCGTGATCGACTTCAGGTGGACCTTCTTCGTGGTGAGCAGGGGGAAGCCGGCCGCGAGGTCGAACCGCAGCTGGGCGCCGAAGATGCCGATCGTGCCCGTGCCGGTGCGGTCGGCCCGGATTTCTCCGTGCTGCCGGACGTGGCGGAGCAGGTCGAGGTAGGCCTTCATGGCGTTCGGTTATTCTCCGGAACGGACCGTCCGCAACACGGAAACCGCCCGGCCCGCCGAACCTTTCGCCCTTGCCTCCCGGGCGGCTCGGAGGCACCCCTCAAGGGAGCCCACATGAGCGAAAAGACCGACCTCAACGCCATCTCCCACGACCTCCACGCGGTCCGGAAGGAGAAACTCGCCCAGCTCCGCGCCGCCGGGGAGGACCCCTTCCGCGCCGAGTGGGCCCAGACCCATGTCTCCACCGAGTGCCCGGCCCTCCTGCCCGAGGGCGTGGAGGAAGGCCCCGAGGTCTCCGTGGCCGGCCGCATCGTCGCGCTCCGCGTCATGGGCAAGGCCAGCTTCGTCAAGCTGCTCGACCGCGGCGGCGTCATCCAGACCTACTTCACCCGCGACGCCTTGGGCGACGCGTACGACACGCATTTCAAGAAGCTCGTCGACTCGGGCGACTTCGTCGGCGTCCGCGGCAAGCTCTTCCGCACCAAGACCGGCGAGGTCACCGTGCGCGTCTCCGGATATAAGCTGGTCTCGAAGGCCCTGCGCCCGCTGCCCGAGAAGTGGGCCGGCCTGACCGATGCCGAGAAGATCTACCGCCAGCGCTACCTCGACCTCGTCGTCAACGAGGAGTCGCGCCGCCGCCTGTTCGTCCGCAGCCGCGTGGTCGAGGCGATCCGCCGCTTCCTCTGGAGCCGCCAGTTCACCGAGGTGGAGACGCCCGCCCTGCACGCCATCGCCGGCGGCGCCGCGGCCCGCCCGTTCGAGACGCACTCCAACGCGCTCGACTGCGACTTCTACCTGCGCATCGCGCTGGAGCTGCACCTCAAGCGCTGCCTCGTCGGCGGCATGGACCGCGTCTTCGAGATCGGCCGCGTCTTCCGCAACGAAGGCGTCTCCATCAAGCACAGCCCCGAGTTCACGATGCTCGAGGCCTACCAGGCCTACACCGACTACCGCGGCATGATGGAGCTCGTCCGCTCGATGATCCAGAAGGTCTGCGCCGACGTCCTCGGCACGACCACCGTGGTCCGTCCGGACGGCGTCGCCATCGAGCTCGGCGGCGAGTGGCGCGAGGCCAGGTACAAGGACCTCATCCTCGAGCGCACCGGCGACCCGCAGTGGTTCAGCCGCACCAAGGAGGAGAAGATCGCCGCGTGCAAGGCCCTCGGCCTGCACGAGCCGCGCGCCGACTGGGAGGATTTCGAGGTCACTAACGAGGTCTTCGGCAAGCTCATCGAGCCCGGCCTCATCCAGCCGACCTTCGTCACGCACATCCCCAAGGAACTCTGCCCGCTCGCCAAGGTCACCGTCGGCGACGACTCGACCATCGACGTCTTCGAGCTCTGCATCAACGGCCAGGAGATCGCCCCCGCCTATTCCGAGCAGAACGACCCGGGCGTGCAGCGCGAGATGCTGCGGATCCAGGCCGGCGCCGAGACCCAGAAGATCGACGAGGACTTCCTCCTTGCGCTGGAGCACGGCATGCCCCCCGCGGGCGGCCTCGGCATCGGCATCGACCGCCTCGTGATCCTGCTGACCGGCGCGGCCAACATCCGCGACGTCATCCTGTTCCCGACGCTCGCGCCCGAGAAGCAGGCCTGAGCCTTTCCCCTTGCCCTGGTTCCTCCATCTCGCCCTCCGCCAGCTCTTCCCGCCCGGTAAGCGCTTCCCGGCGTTCGCGACGGTCTCGATCCTCGGCGTGGCGCTCGGCGTCGCGACCTTGCTCGTGGTGCAGACGGTGATGAACGGTTTCGGCGAGGAGCATCGCAAGCGCATCCGCGAATCCTTCGGCGACTGCCAGGTCGTGTCCGACCGGCCCCTGGCCCGGCCCGACGAGCTCGTCGCCCAGTTGCGCCGCGCCCCGGAGGTCGCCTCCGCGACCGCCTACGCCGAAGGCCCCGCCCTCGCCCGTCGCGGCGACTTCTCCGGCGTGGCCGCCGTGCGCGGCATCGACCCGCTCGACCCGGCCCAGCCGGCCCGGAAGTACATCCACGGCGGCACGTTCGACGACCTCGACGACGGCCGCGTGATCCTGGGGATCGGGCTCGCCCAGCAGCTGCGCGTGCGCCTCGGCGACAAGGTCGAGCTCTGGTCGCCGGCGATGGCCGAGCGCGCGGAGAAGGGCAAGGCGCCGTTGCCCGCCGAGTTCGAGGTCTGCGCGATCCTCCGCACGGGTTTCACCGAGGTGGACAACGCCGCGGCGCTCATCCCGCTGCGCCGCTTCCGCGAGATCTGGAACCTCGGCCCGCGCGCCCACGGCGTCATCCTCCGCCTCAAGGAGCCGGCCCGCGCCGAGGAGGTCGCCGGCCGCCTCAACGTCGGCCATCCCGACCTGGTCTTCCGGCCGTGGCAGGCGATCAAGCGCAACTTCCTCGAGGCGATCCGCTTCGAGAAGACGATGCTCTTCTTCCTGATGTTCATCATCACGCTGGTCGCGTCGTTCTCGATCGGCAGCACGCTCTTCTCCGCCGTCATCCGCCGCTCGCGCGAGGTCGGCGTGCTCGCGGCCCTCGGCGCGGGGCGCGGGGCGATCCTCGCGCTCTTCGGCCTGCAGGGCCTCTTCATCGGCGCGCTGGGCACGGTGCTCGGGTTCCTGCTGACCTGGGGCATCCTCTGCTTCCGCGACGCCATCCTCGCCGCCATCAACGCGGTCTTCGGCGACGGCGACATGGTCGCCAGCGTCTACCAGTTCGCGAACATCCCGCTTCATTACGACCCGGCCGACTTCGTGGCGGCGGGCGTCTTCACCTTGCTCGTCACCACGCTGGCGGGCTTCGTCCCGGCCCTCTGGGCGGCCGGCCGCAAACCTTCGGAGGCCATGCGCGATGCCTGAGTTCGTCCTCCAGGCCCGGGGCCTCGCGAAGGCCTTCGCCGCCCCGGCCGGCCCCTTGCCCGTGCTCACCGCGGTCTCCCTCGAGGTCCGCGCCGGCGAGTCGGTCTCCATCCGCGGCTCCTCCGGTTCCGGCAAGACGACCCTCCTGCAGTTGCTCGGCGGCCTCGACGTCCCCGACGCCGGCGAGGTCCGCGTCGCCTGCGACGGCGCGCTCGTGGCGCCGCGCGCCCGCCTGGGCCGCGGGGTCGGCTTCGTCTTCCAGAACTACCAGCTCATGCCCGAGCTGACCGCCCTCGAGAACGTCGCGCTCGCCGCCCGGATCGTCGGTGCGCCGTCCGCCGCGGCCACCGCGGCCGCCCGCGCGCTGCTCGGGCAGGTCGGTCTCGCCGCCCGCGCCGACCACCTGCCATCCCGGCTCTCCGGCGGCGAATGCCAGCGCGTCGCCCTCGCCCGCGCCCTGGTCAACCGCCCCGCCGTGCTCCTCGCCGACGAGCCGACCGGCAACCTCGACGAGCGCACCGCGGAGGAGATCATGGGCCTGCTGCTCGAGGTCGTCGCCGCCCGCGGCGTCGCCATGGTCCTGGTGACGCATAGCCGCGAGTTCGCCGAGCGCGCCGCGCGCCGCCTGGTGCTCTCCGGTGGCGTCCTTTCGCCCGCCTGATTTGACAAGCGCGGGCGTCGGTGTTCGGTAGCGTGACCATGAACGCCGCCCTGACTCCCGCCCAATTGCTTGCGTCCCTCGAATGGCGCTACGCCACCAAGGCCTTCGACACCCGCAAGCTGCCGGAGGCCACCTGGGCCGCGCTCGAGGAATCGCTCCGCCTGACGCCGTCGTCCTACGGCCTGCAGCCTTGGAAGTTCCTCGTCGTCGCCGACCCGGCCGTCCGCGCCAAGCTCCGCCCCGTCTCCTGGAACCAGACGCAGGTGACCGACGCCTCCCACCTCGTGGTCTTCGCCCGCCGCACCGAGATCACCGAGCAGGACGTGAACGACTTCTTCCAGCAGATGGTCTCCGAGCGCGGCGCGGACGCCTCGAAGCTCGAGCCCTACCGCCAGATGATGATCGGCGGGGTGGTGAAGGGCAAGGACGCCGCCGGCCAGAAGGAATGGGCCGCCCGCCAGCTTTACATCGCCCTCGGCCAGCTCATGGGCGCCGCCGCCGCGCTCGCGGTGGACACCTGCGCCCTCGAAGGCATCGACCCCGCCGCCTACACCGAGATCCTCGGACTCCAGGGCACCGGCTACGAGGTCGTGGTCGCCTGCGCCGTCGGCTACCGCTCCGCGGACGACAAGTATGCGGCGATGAAGAAGATCCGCTACCCGAAGGCCCGCGTCATCGCCCGCGTCTGAATCCGGCTCAGCTCCGCGTCGCCCAGCGCGCGAACTCATCGTCGTCCGCCAGCACGGGCGGGTCGCCGTATTCCGTCGACAGCAGGTTGCGGTAGGCCTCGTCGGCGAAGCGCCGGCAGTGCAGCAGCACGCGGGCCGTCTGGCCGGGCGCGCGCACCAGCCGCCCGAGCGCCTGGTTGACCTTGCGCATGCCGGGACGGACGTAGGCCAGCGCGAACGCGTCCTCGACCCCGTCGTTGGCGAACATCCGGCGGCGGGCCTCCTGCAGCGCGTTCACCTCCGGCAACGCCGGCCCCACGATCACCGCGGAGCGGATGCGTCCGCCCAGCATGTCCACGCCCTCGCCCAGCGAACCGCCGAGGATCAGGCAGAGGATGGTGTGCCGGTTGAGGGAGTCCTCGACGAAGCGCGCGGTGCCATCCGGGCCCAGCCCGCGCGGTTGCAGCGCCACGTCGGCCTGCGGGTCGAGGTCGGCGAGCTCCTTGCCCACGCCCTCGGCGTATTTGTAGGAAGGAAAGAAGGCGGCCACGGCGCCTTCCTGCGAGAGCCGGAGCAAGGCGGCCGCCGTGCGCGCGAGGTGCGTCTCCCGCGTCTTGAGGCGCGTGTCCACGCGGCCGTCGATCGCCACGCTGTACGCCCCTTGGCGCCACGGCGCCAGCGCGTCGACCTTCGCGAGGGCGTCGCCGTCGAGGCCGCATTCGGCCGCCAGCGCCCCGCGCGGGCCGGGCGTCGCGGTCATCAGCAGGGCGTGCCCGAACTTCAGGAGCCGCTCGCCCGTGGCCTTCGCGGCGGACAGGCAATCCAGGTTGAGGGTGCCGGGGCGCGGCGACCAGAGCAGCCAGCCCAGGTCGGCCGCCTCCAGCCGGTCGGACCACGTCGCGGCGTTCCAGACCCCTTGGCGGGCCGCCTCCGTCAGGTCGTCGGTGTTGAAGGGCTGGTTCGCCGCGAGCTCCGCCAAGGTCTCGGCGTGCGCCATCGCCTCCAGGCGGTCGTCCGGCGAGACCGCCTCGGCCTTCGGCAGCCGGGCGAGGAAGTCGGCCCAGGCCTGCGTCGCCCGGAGCCACGGCTCCGGCGCGCGGTGCCGGACCAGTTCATGCGCGAAGTCCGCCGCCTCCTGCGCCTCGTCGCGCACCGAGAGGCATTCGGCGGCGCGCTCGGGCAGGTTGTGCGCCTCGTCGACGATCAAGGCGGTATCGGACTCATCCCAGCCGGGCACGTTCTCGAGCGCCGCGCGGTTGCGGGGCGAGAAGACGTAGTTGTAGTCGCAGATCACGACCTCGGCGTGCGCGAGCATCGCCTTGGTGATGTCCCAGGGCGGCACGCCCGCCAGGCGGCCGATCTCGCGGATGCGGCGGAGGTTCGAGCCGTCCTCGAGGAGCGCCTGCGGGTCGATGCCGGCGCGGGCCCAGTTGCGGCGGATCTCCTCCGGGTCGTCGGGCAGGCCGTCGACCTCGTGCTCGGCGCGCGGTCGCAGCACCAAGGCGCGGAGCTCCGACGGCTTGGCGAGGCGTCGCAGCTCCTGCAGCACCTGCAGCTGGCCCGTGCCCTTGCCCGTGAGGTAGAGCAGGCGCCCGGCGCGTCCCCCGCGCAGCAGGCCCAGCCCGTGACGCAAGGCGGCGGAGGTCTTGCCGAAGCCGGTCGGCGCGACGAGCAACCGCGTGGGCGATTCCATGCCCGCCTGGTCGAGGTCGGCGCAGCCTTGCAGCCATTCGGGGCGCGGCTCCTTGAAGGGCAGGCGGTCGGGCAGGCAAAGCAGGCGGGCGTGGCTCGCGCGCCGGTTCTCCGCGTGCGCGGCGATCGTCTCCGCCTGCTTGAGCAGGTCGGCCTCCGCCGTGGCCGGCAGCGGCACCGCCTGCTTCTCGCCGCTGCCGAGGTCGACGAAGACCACCTCGCCCTGGACGGCGCGGACGGCGGGGTCCAGGCGCGCGGCGTGGCAGTAGAGCGTCAGCTGCAGGAAGTGGTGCGGGTAACGTCGGAGGAGCTGGTCGGAGCGGCGGGGCAGGGACTGGGAAATCGTCTTCACCTCGCGGATGCGCACCGCGCCGTCGACCTGGCGCCATTGGTCGGCCCGCCCGGTGACGACCAGCGTCCAGCCCAGGGCCTGCACCTCGCAGTTGGCCGCCCGTTCGAAGGTCCAGCCGTCCTGCTCGGCCTCCGCGTGCTTGCGCAGCGTCTCGTGCCATTGCCGGCCGGCCTCCGCGCGCCAGGGGGCGCCGCCGCCGCCCGCGCCCGGGCCGGGCCGGAACGTGGCGAACTCCTGCGCGCTCAATTCGATGCGTCGCGACTTGATGTCGAAGCGCATCAGGGCAGGACGAAGTGGGCCTCGCCCGCGGCCCAGCGCTCGAGGTCGGCCGCCAGGCGAGCCAGGACCTCCTCCTCGGTGGTCTGGGCGTCCAGCGGTTGGGTCAGGATCGCGCCGGCGGCGTCGCGCCGCGCGCCGAGCCCCGGCAGCCAGTCTTCCTGCACCGGCCAGCCGCCGTCCTTGAGCATCAGCCAGAGCCCCTTGAAGTAGGCGGCGTCCGCCCGCGGGCGCGTGGCCATCGCGTCGAACGTCTCGGCGGCGATCCGCGCGCAGACCGGGGCGGATTCAGGCGGCGGCGGGTTCTTGCGCAGCATCGCGGCGAACCGGCAGGCGCGTTCCAGCGTCCGGTGGTCCCGGGCGATGCCCAGCCGGCGGTGCAGCAGGCGGTAGTCCCGCGCGAAGCGCGTGCCGCCGTCCTTCGCCCGTTCCAACGTGAGCTCGCCGTCGTCGAAGAGGTCGGGCGTGGTGGCGGTCTTGCCCGCGCGCGCGCGGATCAGGCACCGGATCAAGCCCTCGGTCGGCTCGAGCAGGGTCAGCAGCGAATGCGATTCCCCCGAGGGATCGCGTCCGAGGACCAGGCAGCGCAGCGGGGCGGTGGACATCCGCCTCAGGCGTGGTCTTCGGCCTTCGGGATCACCGCGCCGAAGCTCATCAGCAGGCCGAGCGCCTCGGAGACCTTGAGCTTGGTCTCGCGGATCTCCTCCGGCGGCACCTGGAGGATGAAGCCCGAGGTCGGCGCCGGCGCGGCGGGGATGAAGACGTTGACGACCGGCCGGCCGATGGCCTCGGAGAAGGCGGTCGGCTGCTCGTGGGTGACGAAGGCGATGCTCCAGCAGTCCTTGCGGGGGTACTGCACCAGCACCACGCGGCGGAAGGTGTCCTTGTTGCGCCCGCTCAGGGCGTCGACCATCTGGCGGATGGAGTTGTAGAGGGCGCCCAGCCCCGGCGTCTTCTCCAGCATCTTCGCGAAGACATGGTGCATGATCTTCCCGAACAGGCGTTTCGAGAGGTAGCCGATCACGGTCAGCACGAGCAGCATCACCAGCGCCGAGGCGATGCTGAGGCCGAGCCCCATCATGCCTTCGTTGAGGTTCGGCGGCGGCTGCTTGGTGTTCTCGAAGACCCAGTTGATGACCAGCAGGGCGATCTGCTTCGCCGGCTTGCCCAGCAGGTCGACCAGGATCGACACCACGTAGAGCGTCAGCCCCAGGGGGAGCATCAGGAAGAGCCCGGTCAGGAAATTATGCCCCAGGCGGGAGAGGAAGGTCGGCTTTTCGGCAGGCTGGCTCATGTGGGGCCAAGGAAAGCCCTTTCAAACCTGCTGGCAAGGGTGGGCGATGGTTACCGACGGTTTGCTTTCGGCCGCGGGCCGCCTAAGCTACCAGGGTAATGAGATTGCCCCATCTCCTCCTCGCCATGGCCACCTTCGTCCCTTCCTTCCTCCGCGGTACCGAGGAGGCTTACCCGCGGACGCCCATGGGGACGCTCGAGACCAAGACCTTGCCGGCCGCCCGCCTCATGCTCGCCGAGTCGCCCAAGGGTTACTTCGAGGCCGACAACGGGCTGTTCATGAAGCTGTTCCGCTACATCGACGGGAACCAGATCCCGATGACGGCCCCGGTCGAGGCGCGCCTCCAGCCCGGCGTCATGGTCTTCTACATGGACGCCGGTTCGGCGAAGCGCACCGACCTGCAGCCGACCGCCCAGGTGAAGCTCGCGGAGACGCCGGCCCGGCTCGTCGCGGCGATCGGCGTGCGTGGTTCCTACACGCGGGAGAATTTCGACGCGGCCCTCGGCAAGCTCAAGGCCTGGTTGGCCGCCCGGCCCGACCTGAGCCCGCAGGGCGAGCCTTACGCGGTCTATTGGAACAGCCCGTTCGTCCCCGGTATCTTCAAGCATTCCGAGGTGCACATCCCCGTCGTCGCGAAGCCTGCGCCCGCCCCGGCGGCGAGGTGATTTCGCCGCGCCTCGGCCTAGGCGACTAACTTTCCGTACAGGTAGGCGATTCCGCAGGCCGATCCGGCGAGCGAAAGGGCGATGGCGCACCACAGCCGGGTCATCCTGCTGCCCAAGCTGCCTGCGTTGGGTTGGATCCAGAAGAGCAGCGCGGAGGCGGTGTTCGACAAAGTCGCCGTCAGGAGGAGCTTATCCATGAGGGGCAGGCTCAGACCCAATCGCGCTGGCGCCAGGCGAGGCCTTCGGCGATCTCGCGGGCGAGCGCCGGACCCTTGAAGACCAGGCCGGAGTAGACCTGCACGAGGCAGGCGCCTTCGTCCATGAAGCGACCGGCGTCGGCCGCGGACGTGATGCCGCCGCAGCCCACGACGGGGATCCGGCCGCCGGACTCCTTGACGAGGAAACGCACGACGCGCAGGGAGCGCTCGAGCAGCGGCGCGCCGCTGAGGCCGCCTTTCGTCGCGCACTCCTCGGTGCCGGCCGGCCGCGTGATGGTCGTGTTCGTGGCGATGATCCCGTCGAAGCCGCATTCGCCGACGACGCCGACGATGTCGGTCAGCTGGTGCGGGTTGAGGTCGGGCGCCACCTTGAGCAGCAACGGCACCGGCCCGCCGGCGACGCCGCGGTTTTCGCGCGCCAGGGTGGAGAGAAGCCGGACGAGCGGGGCGCGGTCCTGCAGCGCGCGCAGGCCGGTGGTGTTCGGGCTGCTGATGTTGACGACGACGTAGTCGGCCAGCGGGGCGAGCCGCTGGAAGCCGAGCAGGTAGTCCTCATGGGCGCGTTCGTTGGGCGTGTCCTTGTTCTTGCCGAGGTTGATGCCGAGGGGGCAGGGGCGCTGGCCGCGGCCGGGTTGCGCGGAGAGCCGCGCGCGCAGGGCCTCGACGCCGGCGTTGGGGAAGCCGTAGGAATTCACCACCGCCTTGAGCCGCGGGTAGCGGAAGACGCGCGGGCGTTCGTTGCCCGGTTGGGCCTTGGGCGTCACGGTGCCGACCTCGACGTGGCCGAAGCCCAGCGCCGCCGCGCCCCGCCACCCGAGCCCGTCCTTGTCGAAGCCGGCGGCGAGGCCGACGTGGTTGGGGAACTTCAGGCCGAAGGCTTCGACGGGTCTGCCGCCCCGCGGGGTCAGGCGCCGTTCCATCAGGGCGCGGAGCGGGGCGAGGGCCCCGAGCAGGCTCATCCCGCGCAGGCCGAACTGGTGGGCCTTCTCCGGGTCCATCGCGTAAAGACCCCGGGCGACGACTTTTTCGTAGAGGAAGGACATGGCTGGCAGTTAAGGGAGGAAAGGACGGAAGGGAAGCGGAGAACCCCAGGGCGCCGACCCCTCTTGACTCCCCGCGGGACTTGGGCAAACCCCTCTGCCATGGCCGTGACCACTTCCAAGCTTCTCTGGTGCACCATCCGCTTCAAGGAAAAGGAGGGCAATTGGTGGGTGAAGGAGAATTCCGACCCCAAGCACTACGAGCCGGACGGCCTCGGCATCCTGGATCCTTTCCAGTTCCCCTGGATCCTCGACATGCTCGACCCCCTCCGCGAGTATGGCCTCTCCAACGAGATCCTCGAGGCGGCCTTCGTGCCCTTCCAGGTCCAGGAAATCGACAAGGACAACACCGTCCGCCTGGCCCGCGTCGCCGAGCACATCCTCGACTCCGAGGAGCCGCTCTTCGCCCTGCCGAACATCAAGGACGGCGACAAGGGGGCCTACGCCGACTTCCTGGAGCACATCATGCGCCTGCGCGTGAAGCTCATCAACGACACGATCAAGCTGGAGCAGAAGCTCACCGTCGAGGACGTGGACGAACAGCTCTCCGAGCTGCGCAACCAGGCCATGATCGAAGGGCGCGACATCCACCCGCTCGAGGAGATCACCGATATCCTGGAGTTCGTCCCGCAGGGGCACGAGGTCCCGGGCGAGGACGACGACGAGGAGAAGCCCTCCCGCGCGGCCAGCGCCGCCGACGACCTGCCCGACCTCCCCGAGGTGGAGGACGTCGACAAGGACATGGAGAAGAACCTCCGCTGGGACGAAGAGGAGGAGGCTCCGGCCGAGCCCGCCGAGGGCGAGGAAGAGGGCGGTTCGTCCGCCAAGGGTTCCGCGGGCAGCCCGCGCCGCCGGCGCTGAGCCGTCGCCGGCTTACTTCGCCGGTTCGACCGCCTTCGCGGGTTCCGCGGTCTTCGCGGCTTCCGGGACGACCTTCGGCTCCTCCGCGGGCAGGACGCGCGGTTTGGGCGCCGCTTGCGATTCGAAGAGCCAGAGCCGCCGCGAGGGCATGTCGACGGCGATCGGGTGCGCCCGCAGGAAATCGTCGCCCAGCAGGTTGTGCTCCTGGTCGCGGTTGAACTCCACGCCGGTCAGCGGCACCCCGCCGATGCGCAGCGACTTGATCTGGCAGGTCTCGACGCGGGTGAGGGTGACGCCGCGGACGGTGGCCACGGGGATGTAGCCCTTGAAGGTCGTCTTCCCCTTGAACTTCAGCGAGCTCATGTACGACTTCGAGGCGCCGGAATCGACGATCATCGGGATCTTCTGGCCGTCGACCTCGATGTTGACGCCGCAATGGCCGCCGCGGCTGTAGCAGGGGATCTCGTGGGCGGCCGAGGTGTCCGGCGTCTTCCCCAAGGTCATGACCTTGTTGGCCAGGTCCATGTAGAAGGGCTTCTCGAAGAGGATGTCCGCGCCGATGAGCCCGTCGAGCTCCATGCCGTTCAGGGGCATGATGCTGATGTGGAAATCCCGCCAGACGGCCCCGCCGGCCTCCAGTTTCTCGACGTAGCCGTAGGTGTTCTCGCCGCGCCCGGAGTTACCCATCGACGGCACCGTGAAAGCCTCGGAGACGTCGCACTTCGCCGCGCCGCGGGGTGTCAGCACGCCCGTGCCTTGGCAGCCCGTGTCCACGCCGAGGGTCAGCGTCGCGCCGTTGATCTTCACCTGGATCGTCGGGATCGAGCGGATCCGCAGGCGGAAGGTGGCGATGCCCTCCGGCGGGAATTCCGACTTGGGCTTCTTGACCTCCTGGGCCGGCAAGGCCGCGGCCAGGAAGGCGACGAGGCAGGCGAGGAGGCGGCTCATGATCCAGTCGGGGCTGGCTCCACCTTGGCCCGAAACCGGAGGAGGTCGAGCGGACTCTGCCGATTTATCGGCCGGTCCGGCGGCGGCGCCAGACGTAGGTGGCGGCGAACGCCAGGCCGCCGAAGCCCAGGATCCAATCCCCGCGCCGCACCCAGAGGGTGGCCGCGCCGCGCGGGGCGCCCACTTCGGCGAGCTGGACGGCCGGGGCGTCGTCGCCCGTCGGCAGCATCAGCCCGCGGGGGGTGATGACCCCGCTCCAGCCTGCGTTGCCCGAACGGGCCACCGGCAGCCCGGTGGCGGCCGCGAGCAGGACCGAATGCGCGGTGTGCTGGGCGTCGGCCGCCTCGTGCCCGTACCAACCGTCGTTCGTCACCACCACCAGGAGGTCGGCTCCGGCCAAGGCGTGTTCGCGGGCCAGCTCCGGGAAGACGTCCTCATAGCAGACCAGCGGTCCCGCCAGGTAGGTGAAACCGCTCCGGGTGGTCAGGGGTAGGAGCGTCGGGGCCTGGCCGGCCACGCAGTCCTCCGCGATCGGCACGACCTTGCGCAGCGGGAGCCAAGCGGCGCCCGGCACGTATTCGCCGAACGGCACCAGGTGCCGCTTCGCGTAGGTCGGCTTCCGGACTCCCTCGGCCGTGACCGCCGCGACGCTGTTCGCGTAGCCGTCGCCGCGCCGCTCGATGGCGCCGACCACCAGCGGGGCGTCCATCGCCTGCGCGCGGAGGAAGCCGGCGTAGCCCGGGTCGTCGAGCAAAGGCGGGAGCGCCGCCTCGGGCCAGAGCACGAGGTCCGGCCGCTCCTTCCGGGCGGTCGCCGTCGCCGCCTGCAGGAAATCCGCATGCCGGCGCAGCTTGTCGGGCTGCCATTTCTCGGTCGGGTCGAAATGCGTGCGCACGGCGGCGACGCGCACGGCCTGACGGGGCGCCCGCCGCGAGGCGTCGGTCAGCGTCAGGGCGAAACCAGCCGCGATGACCGCCAGCCCGAGGTAGAGCTCCGGGGTCAGGCGACGGGCCCAGTCCATCGGTCCAAGCGGCGTCAGCGTCGCGTCGGCGCGGCGGAAGCGGCGCAACCGGATGATCCAGCTGGCCAGGCCGAGGTTGATGAGCACCAGACCCATCGAGAGACCCGTCGGGCCGACCCAGGCGCACAGCGTCAGCATCACCGGGTTGCCTTGCTGGCTGGCGGCCAAGGGCAACCAGCCGAAGCCCGTGAGCAAGGTCGCGCGGGCCCATTCGAGCAGCCCCCAGGCGCCGGCGAGCCCGAGCATCGCGAGCAGGCGGGCCGGTGGGCCGGCCACGTCGCAGGCGGGGAGGATCCAGCGCAGCGCCAGCAACCAGACCCAGGGATAGAGCGCGCAGTAGGCGGTGAGACCCACGAGCCCGAGCCAGCCGAGCGGCGGATACACGTGGCGCAGCCACACGAGCAAGGCGATCCAGAGCGCCCAGCTCGTCACGAAGGCCGCGCGTCGCCAGCGGCGGAAATCCGGCGCCTCCGCGGCCGCCCACGCCGCCGGGATCAGCGCGAAGAACGCGACGAACGGGTGGCCGAGCGGGGGGAAGGAGGCGAGCAGCAGGAGGGCGGTGAGCCCGAGTCCGAGCCAGGTCGTGCGTGCGCCGCCTGGCGCGGGGCTCGCCGCCGCCGCGGTCATTCCGAGACGATCTGGGCGACTTCCCAACCTTCGTCGCGGACGAGCGGTTCGGCCTTCTTCCACTTCAGCTCCTGGGACTCGGGGCCCTTGGTGATGCGGACGATGGCGTTGCGCCCGATCTTGGGGAGCTCGCGACGGAACGGGGCGTGCTTGACCGGCGCCGGGGCGGGCGCCGCCGGGGCGGCCGTCGTCGGGGCGGCGGCGCCGGGCTCGGCCGGACCGATGGCCACGGCCTGGCCTTGGGCGCGGCGCACGAGCGCCTCCAGCGCCTCCATCGAGGAGGCCAGGCGGAAGAGCTTGCGGCAGACGTCCTCGCGGAGCTGGCCCATGAGTTCGGCGAAGGCCCGGTAGGCCTCCGTCTTGTATTCGTTGAGCGGGTCCTTCTGGGCGTAGCTGCGGAGGTTCACCGCGCGGCGCAGCTCGTCCATGTCCGTCAGGTGGTTCTGCCAGTTGCGGTCGATCGCCTGGAGCACGACGTGGCGCTCGATGTACTCGATGACCTCGGCCGGCTCGTGGGCCTCGCGGCTCGCGTGCAGGTCCATGACCTTGCGCAACGCGAACTCGGCCGCCTGGGGCAGCGTGCGACCTTGCAGGTCGGCCGCCTCGAGGCGCAGGTGGAAGCAGCCGGCGTACCAGCTGGTGAAGGCGTTGACGCCCTGGGCCGTCGGGGCCGTCGCGCCCTCCGGGTAGGCCTGGGCCAGGCGCTCCTCGATCTCCTCGGCGAGCACGTCGCGGACGGCTTCCCGGGAATCCTGCGCGGCGAGG
>Ga0214919_10002043_pt1 | contig 32196 bp, 27 predicted proteins | sample LL1503_MetaG_FD_177994 | JGI IMG/M metagenome (GOLD analysis project Ga0214919, IMG submission 177994) | Freshwater microbial communities from Lake Lanier, Atlanta, Georgia, United States - LL-1503 | ecosystem: Environmental > Aquatic > Freshwater > Lake | place: USA: Georgia | collected... | reverse complement strand
GTTTTCGATGCAGCTCAAAGAGATCAAAAACTTCCTCGTAATCCCTTACCTAAGCCAAGACCAGGTGGTATGAGGTATTAGACAAAAACTCTTTTACTTTTTTAAATCAACTATTTATTCATTTAGCTAGTTGATTTTTTTTAAATATAATAACACATTTATGCACCACCATTCATCCATTTTTTTATTTATTACTGTGGTATAAGTTCTAATTTTATGCTTGAACAATTGTAATATGCGTATCCTTTTGAAATATATTTTTAGTATTTGTATTTTATGTTTAACCCATTTTGTTAATGCACAAACAAATATTGAGAATACTGATAGCCTCGCTGGCCGATTTATTAGTGATCTAAGAGCAGGGACTACTGAGAAATTAATGGTACACACAAATAAAAATATTTTTGCTGCTGGGGAAGAACTTTGGTTTAAAGCTTATATTATTAATTCATTATCTCATAAGTACTTTTCACATAGTAAAACTTTGTACGTTGATTTAGTGAATGAAAAAGATTCAGCAATTGCTCAATTATTATTAAACATACCAAGTGAAAAAACGGAAGGGTTTATTCGATTGAAAGATTCCTTACCAGAAGGGTATTATTGGTTAAGACTTTATACTGCGACTATTCAACAACATGATACCAATGAAATTTTAGTATCACCTATTTATGTTGTTAATAAAAAATTTCCTTCCACATTAATTACTAGTTCAGCCTCTATAAAAGAAACAAGAATTAGCACAAAAGCTCCTCATTTATTTTTCTATCCAGAAGGGGGAGAAATTATTGCAGGAACTAATGCAACTATTGCCATTAAGGCTTTAGATGAATACGAACGTCCTATTCAAGTGGAAGGCTATATTAATGATAATATTGATAGCTCTGCATTAACATGGTTTAAAACAGATAGCACTACAGGTTTAGGTAAAATATCTTTTTTTGTTTCAAAAGCTAAAAATTATGCAGCTAATGTTAAATGGGAAAATCAGCTCATTAAATCGCCCTTGCCTCAAGTAAATCATTATGCTAGTCAAATTTCAATAAAGGAACAAACGCCTACGAGTCTTAAAGTAGTGGTTTCACAAGGAGATTCATTATATAAAAAAGGGAAACAATCTTATTTATTAGGTATTAATAAAGATAGTCTTTGTTTTGCTAGTGTGGGCGTGGATATGTATGAACTAACTATTGCAAAGTCTAATTTTCCTGCAGGTATTTCAAAACTATTATTGTTTAATGAAGCGCAAGAAGTTGTAAGTGAAAGAACCATTTATATAAGTAAGCCCAAAGAAGAATTATTCATTAGTACCAATAAAGAAAATTATGCGCCTAGAGATAAAGTGGTGCTTACATTATACAAAGGCGACTCTGTTTTACATCCTAATTTTACGGCATTATCAGTGTCCGTCACAGATGATAGTGCAGTGAAAGTAACTAGTGATATTACTGATATTGAAAATACAATATTATTGGAGTCCACAAAAAACTATGATGATTTAGCATTACTAACTCATCCCATGGTGTTTAAAGGAAAAAGTTATAGCAAGCAAACTATGGCCAATAAAATTATAGTTAAACAATCGGAGCTTCCTATTGACACACTTTTTTCAAATATTAAAGGACGCATTCTTAATAGAAAAAAAATACCTGTTGCTAATAGGCTAGTTACTTTATATACTAATAAACAATTTTATTTATTTGATACCGATACCACAAATGCAAATGGGGAATTTAAATTTTCGATTCCTCCTTATTTAGATAGCGTTGCTTTTACATTACAAGTTTCCACCTTAAAAGGGAATAAAGTAGATGAAAAAATTGTCATTGACGTAATATCGCCTTTTCCAAAATTTTCAACGCCCCTTTCTTTAAAAAAGAAGTTTCCTGTTGATAATATAGAGTTCGTTAATAATTTGCGTAATACTAATTTCAAAGATATATACAAGGGCACAGGTAAAGAATGGCTACAATCGGTTTTTGTAAAATCAAGTATTAAGTCAAATACATATAATACTAGCAAAAGAGTAAGTAATTTTTCACAAATACTTACAGGAGAAGCCATACAGAAAATTAATCCTATTGATGCAAGTACAGCAATGTTAATGATACCTGGACTTCATTTAAGAGGTAGCTTCTTAACTTTAGGAGGTGTTACTTCTTTTACAATAAGTGCTAAGGACGAGCCTTTACTTGTTGTCGATGGTGTTATGGTTGCTGGCGGTAATGGTCCACAAACAGATACAAATGAAGGCCAGTCAATGGATTTCCCAGGCAGTCCCGTTATGGCTGAAATGGCTAAAATTTCTCCAGACATTATAGATTTTATTGAAGTTATGAAAGGACCTGAAGCTGCTTATTATGGTTCTAGAGGCGGCAATGGAGTAATTATTATTAATACACAAAGGAAGTCCAATTTCAGTAGCCATTATGAGCAATATGGAACTTTGGTTTACTATCCGGCTTCTTATCATTTAGCACCTGCATTCAGTATGCCAGACTATTCTAATCTGGATATTAAAAAAGCTTCCTTCAAGGATAATAGGTCTACTATTTATTGGAATGGACATTTGTATACTAGTCCCAATGGTAAAGCGCAGGTAGAATTTTACACAGGCGACGTTAATACAAATTACACCATCTCTGTCAGAGGCATAACAGCTAGTGGAGAAATAATTCAGAGAAAGGCAAGTATTAAAAGAAATTAATTAATAAGCTTTTTTTAAAGCTTATTAATCATATGTCCAAGAATATCCTTAAAGGAAAAGCCTTCTGTTAATTTTTCTTTATTTAACTTTTTATTTTCTACTAGGGCCCATAAAATAAATTCTTTCATAAAGTAGGCATCTTCTTTACTAGTATCAGGAGCATACTTTTTCATAAGTGCGTCTAATGGTTTCACTTCGTCTAATACTTTTTTGTATTGTTTCTCATCAAAGTCTTCATATAATTCAAAACCTCCTTCTGCTATAAACCAGTCTAGTAAGTCTGAATAAGCATTTTTTTCATTTTGCTTTTCTAACTTACTAATTTTTGGGAACTGAAATTTAAATAAAGAGCTAATTGCTTTTTCAATTAAAAGAGTAGCAATTACTTCAGCACCTTCTTGCTCACCTTCATAAACAAGTTCTATTTTTCCTGTTATAGCTGGAATAATGCCCATAAAATCGGATAAGCGCACAGCCGTTTTAGTTAATCCATTTTTTAGTGCTCTTCTTTCTGCAGTACTAATTAAATTCTCCATAGCAGAAATAGTCATTCTAGCACTCACACCGCTTTTAGCATCGATGTATTCACTGGCCCTTGCTTCAAAACTAATTTGCTCAATAATGTCTTTAGCTAAACTAGGAACATATACTAGCTCCGATTGTACTTCGCTTATTTTAGCTTCTTGCTCTGTAATTTTTTTAGCCACCGCAATATTTTTAGGATAATGCGTTAAAATTTGTGAGCCTATTCTATCTTTTAAAGGTGTTACAATACTTCCTCTATTGGTATAGTCTTCTGGGTTAGCCGTGAAAATGAATTGAATATCTAAATTCATTCTTAATTTAAAACCTCTAATTTGAATATCACCTTCTTGTAATATATTAAATAAAGCCACTTGTATTCTGGCTTGTAAGTCGGGGAGTTCATTAATGACAAATATGCTTCTATTGGCTCTAGGAATCATACCAAAATGAATTACACGCTCATCGGCATAAGACAATTTTAAATTTGCTGCTTTAATAGGGTCCACATCTCCAATGATATCTGCAATGGTAACATCGGGGGTAGCTAATTTTTCAAAAAACCTTTCATTACGATGTAGCCATTCAATAGGAGTGGCATCGCCTTTCTGCGCAATTAAATCCTTGGCAAATCTTGAAATAGGAGCCAAGGGATCGTCGTTAATTTCAGAACCTGCTACAAAAGGAATATACTCGTCTAGTAGTTGTATCATTAACCTAGCCAATTTCGTTTTGGCCTGACCTCTTAATCCTAATAAATTAATATTGTGTTTAGATAAAATGGCTCTTTCAATTTCTGGAATTACAGTTTCTTCAAAACCATGTATGCCTTCAAAAGCCGGCACCCCTTCTTTTATTTTAAGAATGAGATTATCTCTTAATTCATCTTTAATACTTTTAGTTTGATAGCCTTGTTTTTTTAAATCGCCTATCGTTTTTAAATTATCAATTTTCATATAAATGTGTTTGTACTAATTATTTAAGTTTCTTTTTTCTATTGGTTTCATAATCTTGGAATATCATCTCCCCTAAGCCTTTTAAGCCTGTATAAAAAGCCTTGCCCTGATTGGCTTCAGTAAACTCATTCACAAACCTTTGCAAATAAGGGTCCTGGGCAATCATAAAAGTGGTAATTGGAATATGTAATTTTCTAGCCATCTTGGCTTGGCTATAACATTTATCTACAATATATTGGTCTAGGCCATTACTATTCATATAATAATTTCCATCAGCTTCTTTAATACAACTTGGCTTACCATCGGTAATCATGAATATTTGTTTATTGGTATTTCTTTTTCTTCTTAAAATATCCATGGCTAACTGCAAACCAGCTACAGTATTGGTGTGGTAGGGCCCTACTTTTAAATAAGGTAATTCTTGAATGCTTATGGTCCAGGCATCGTCACCAAATACAAGAATATCAATGGTGTCTTTAGGATAACGTGTTGTAATTAATTCTGCTAAGGCCATGGCCACTTTTTTAGCAGGTGTAATTCTATCTTCTCCATATAAAATCATGCTATGGCTTATATCAATCATAAGCACCGTGCTCATTTGCGATTTTTGTTCTGTCTGTTCTACTATTAAATCGTTTTCTGTTAAATTAAAAGAGTTAATGCCATGATTAATTTGTGCATTCTTAATACTCTCTGTTAAGGAAATATTTTCAATATTATCCCCAAAATTAAATTCTTTAAACTCTCCATTTTTTTCATCGCCTTGGCCCAAGGTTTTTGTTTTATGATTGCCCTTGCCCGCATTTTGTAAATTACCGAAAATATTATTTAGTGCAGTTTGTCGTATAGCTCTTTCTGTTTTAGCAGTAATTTTTGTTTCTCCATCTCCACCACCATCTTTAATCTCTTGTTTAATGTAGCCTTTCTTTTTAAGGTCTTCTATAAAGTCATCAATAGTATACTTCTCGTCTGTTAATTTATATTCTACGTCTAATTCACGCATCCAACTTATGGCCTCATCAAAGTCGCCAGAAGTATGCACTATCAATTCCTTGAATATTTCGAATAATCTATCAAAGGGCGATTGATCTGGAGCTTCGTATGTTTTGAAATGAAATCCTTTCATGATGTTAACTGTGTTACCTAATAAGTGGCTATATTATGAATAAAGCTTACGAATTAGGCGGGTGTAAATTTACTTGTAAAAAATGAGTTTTTAGCAATTTGTTTAAGGCTTGGATGGAGACATGTTAATATTCAAAAACAATCGATTTCGATTGACTAAGAAACCCTATTTTTGATGCCTAAAACTAATAAAATGGCAACTAAAATTACAATTAACAATAATGGTTCTTTGAAAGTAGAAGGTGATTTCACTATTGAAGATCGTAGTGGAAACAAATACGATTTAGCAGGCAGAGAAGTAATTGGACTTTGTCGATGTGGTTTAAGCAAAAACAAACCTTTTTGTGATGGTGCACATAATGGCAACTTCACACATGAGGCTACTGCTTTCGCCCTTCCTCCTAAAAAAACAGTTTAATACTGAAATAGTAGTTTAATCAATTAAACTAGTTGATTAAACTCGTAATTAACTTTTCAAACTAGCTAAGTCAATTACAAAACGGTATTTTACATCTCCTTTTAACATTCTTGTATAGGCTTCATTAATGCTTTGCATAGGTATTATTTCTATGTCTGATACAATATTGTGCTCAGCGCAATAATCAAGCATCTCCTGTGTTTCTTGCATGCCACCTATACATGAACCAATGACACTTCTTCTATTAGTGACTAATGAAAAAGGTTGTACTTTTGGAGATTCTATTGGAAGGCCTACTACCATTAACTTTCCGTTGGTAGCTAACAAGTTTAAATAAGTCGTAAAATCGTGATTAGCAGAAATAGCATCTAAGATTACATCAAAATAACTATTATATTTTTTCATTGCTTCAGCATCGGTGCTTAATAAAAAATGAGTAGCCCCTAATTTTTTAGCATCGGCTTCTTTGGAAGGAGATGTACTTATTACAGTTACTTCGGCTCCAAAAGAAACAGCAAATTTTACACCCATATGGCCTAATCCACCTAAACCCACAATGCCCACTTTCATTCCTTTTTTAACACCAGCAAAAACTAATGGGGAATAAGTAGTAATTCCAGCACATAATAAAGGCGCCACAGCAGCTAAATCTAATTTTGGTGAAATGTGCAATGTGTAACGCTGGTCAACTACAATTTGTGTTGAATAACCGCCCATAGTAATACCGCTGCCATTTCTTTCTTTAGCATTATAAGTACCTGTCATACCTTCTGCACAGTATTGTTCTAAGCTCTCTTGACAATTTTTACAAGTTCTGCAACTATCTACCATTACGCCCACACCGGCTAAATCACCTATTTTAAACTTACTTACTCCACTGCCCACTGCTGTTACTTTACCAACAATTTCATGGCCTGGTACCATTGGATAGATAGAGCCACCCCATTCGTTTTTGGCTTGGTGTAAGTCGCTATGACAAACGCCACAGTATAAAATTTCTACTTGTACATCGTTTTCGCCTAAGTTTCTTCTGTCGAAAGAATAAGCTTCTAAAGGGGTTGTAGCACTTAATGCTGCGTATGATTTAGTATTGGGCATATTTTTATTTTGAATGCTAAAGTTAAGTAGGTATTTAATGAGAACCTTAGTATTTATTTACTTTTATACAAAAATCTTATATTAAATTTAGGCTACCTTATATTTCAATTAGGTAACCTTATACTTCAAACATCTTAATATTTACCATATCCTATGATTCAACCTAGTACCCTTCAATTTTTAAAAGCACTTAAAAAGAATAATAATAGAGAATGGTTTGAGAAAAACAGACCAAAGTATGAAAATGCTAAACAAGATTATCTAAGATTTGTAACCGAAGTGCTTGATGGAATGAAGTTAAAAGATAAAACGCTTGAATTTTTAGAACCTAAGCAATGTGTTTTTAGAATAAACAGAGATGTTCGATTTAGTAAAAATAAAGACCCCTATAAAACAAATTTTGGGGCAAGCTTTAGTAAGGGTGCAAAAAAAATTGACTGCGCTGGCTATTATTTTCATTTAGAACCTGGGGCTTGTTTCATTGGAGGTGGCTTATGGATGCCTATGGCGCCTGAATTAAAAAAGCTAAGACAAGAAATTGATTATTGTTTTAAAGAATTTAAAGGCATAGTAAATGAAAAAAAATTTAAAAAAAATTATGGCAGTTTAACAGAAACTGAAAAATTAGTAAGGCCGCCCAAAGGTTATGAGCAAGACAATCCAGCCATTGAATTTTTGAAATTAAAAAGCTTTGTAGCCACTATGGAAATTAGTGATGCCGATGTTTCAAATAAAAATTTAGTTAAAAAAGTAATAACTTGTTTTGAATCTATGATCCCTCTTATTCATTTTATAAATAAGGCTATTGATTTATAAATGGGGTAGCCCATTTTTTATCTGTATACACTAATGTACCAGATAAAGTTTTCATAAAAGCAATTACAGCGTCTCTTTCTTCTGTTGTTAAATTTAACTGCTGTGTAGCATTATTGATTCTTAACTTTCCATCTAAATTGTTGTTTCTTGGGTTGTTTGGAATATTATTATAATGTGCAAGAACTGCAGCTAAATTATTAAATACGCCATTATGCATCATACGACTATTAATACTGCCATCCGTTTTCAATAAATCTCTTAAAGAAGGGGCTCTTGTATCATTCAATTCAATATCATTACTTCCAATAACTCCTATTACACCATTGTTTCTAGAATTAGGATCAATATCAAATTCAGGAGCATTATGACAAGAATTACAACCCAGTCCTCCTGCAATTCTAATTCCATTAGTATTAAAAACAGGAGGGGTCATGTATAAGTTTTTTCCAGTATTTTCTATAGCGGTGAAATTAGGGAAGGGGTCATTGTCGTTTCTTACTTGAACCCTACCTGCATCATATTTTGAATCGAAAGATTGTATACTTCTTACAAATTGAGCTAATGACTCTTGCATTCTTGCTTCAGTAATTACAGTATCTCCGTACACAAATTTGAATAACTCGTTATAATAATTAATTTTTGAAAGCTTAGCTAATAAACTTGCCATATTACCTCTGCCATTTACACCACTAAATCCCATCTCTAGATGATCTTGAATTGGCATAGTTGTTTGTTGCTCTAAACTAGTAGCTCTTTCATTCCAAAAGAATTTAGACTCTGTAGCAAATCTTGCATTAATTAAACGCATGGAATGTCTTACAGTTTGCCCGACTTCTACACCTGCACTTGTTAAACTAGTATCGCTAAAGGCAAAATTTTGTTTATGGCAACTACTACATGAAATAGTATTGGTAGTACTTAAATTTTTATCATAAAATAAAACTCTTCCTAGACTTGCTTTTGCATTAGTTATAATATTGTTACCAGTATTATCTTTATTAATATAATTAGGTACAGCTTGGTTGGCGTAGTTAAGTAAATTTAGTGGATCGATATTGGTTCCAAATGATAATTTAATGGCAGCATAGGGGTCAATGACAGACATAGGAGTTGGGCTAACCACTACTTTAGGTGCAGTTGCTACTGTCGAATTTAATGTAGGTAAGGCAAGGTCGGTTTTTGAACAGCTTATAATTAAGCTTATCATTAGCACAAATGAAATGGTAAGCAAGTTTGATTTTTTCATAATGATAAGTTTAAAGTTATTTTATAAGCTAGCCCTCTATATTTTTGAATAAGACCTCAAACTTTAATAAAGGTTTAAGCCTATGAATTGCTTTTAACTTATTCTTAGGAAATTAATAACCAACACCATTTTTTGAATGAAAGGCTCTATTTTTTAGACTTTTTATTGAGTGCTTTCTCCTTGTTTTGAATAATTCTAAGTTTTACGATAGCCTGTATGAGCTTAGTGGGTAGGGGCTTGTCTGCTGGAAATTGTATAGCACCTTTTGATGTTTTGTAGGGTAATAGTTCTTTTTTGAAAATGACTATGGGGCTTGCGGTAGGAAAGAAGCCATAATGATTTTTAAATGCAGCAAAATACACTAAAATACCTTCTTGTTTAAAGGCAGGCATGCCATAACTAATGAGTTCAGTGGCTTTAGGCGCTGCTTTTTGTATAATGGATCTTATCTTTTCTAAACTTGCTCTTTTTTCAATGGGTTGTGCTGCAATATAATCGTCAATGGTTTCAATTTTTATATTTTTCATCCTACTACTAATTTACATGATTTTTGAATTTAACTTAAACCATGCGCCCCCATTGTATACTTCAATACCAGCATTTTTTAATATGCCTTTAGCCATGCCACTTCTTGCACCACTTTGACATACAGTAATAATGGGTTTACCCATTTTTTTAATACTATTCACTTCTCTTTGAATAATATTTACAGGTATATTTTTAGAACCTTGGATATGGCCATTATCAAATTCTTGTGGGCTTCTTACATCAATTATAATAGCACCTTTTAAAATTAAAGCTTTATAATCTGTGGAAGGTCCAAAAAATGATTTAATGAAACTAAACATGTTTTTTATTTTTATTTTAAAATATATTGTTCTGCTAATTGGGTAAATTTTGCTACTTCTGCTGCTTCCCAATTTTTATCTTTCTGTAAATAACTTGCCATTATACTTGCTACCATGGGTGCAAGCTTTATAGCTAATTTAGCATCTAAAAATAGTAATCTAATTCTCCTGGATAAAATATCTTCTAAGCAAATAGCCATTTCATATTTTAAGGCATACACTATCTGCGCTTTTGTAAATGAATAATTAGAATGTATTTTTTCTGCTAGTGATGCATCCTCTTTTAATATTTCCTGAAATCTATTTTCTTTTTCAAGCTCATCGCCAATTTGAGTATAGGCAGTTTTACATTTTTCTTTATTTAGTTTTCCTATAAAGGCTGCATTGTCAACTGCATCGGCGGCCATTTTTCGATAAGTAGTCCATTTCCCGCCTGTAATAGTAATAAGTCCGCTTGGTGATACACTTAAATGATGCTCTCGTGAAATAAGTGCTGAACTTATATGTGTTTTTTGTTTCACTAGTGGGCGTAAGCCAACATACACAGCATTAATATCGGACCTTGTTATGAGTGTAGTACAGTATCTATTTATATGCTTAATGATAAATTCAATTTCCTCTTCCAATGGCTTTGGTTCAAATGAAATTTCCACAATGGGGGTATCTGTTGTACCCAAAACTACTTTATCATGCCAAGGCACAGCAAATAATACACGGCCATCATCTGTTTTGGGAATCATCATGGCATCTCTGCCTGGGAAAAATTTAGCATCTATTACTAAATGAATTCCTTGTGAAGGGCTTACTAAATCGTGTTCAAATTGATTATCCATTTTAACTATGGCATTGGTAAAAACACCTGTGGCGTTTACAACCACCTTTGTTTTAAGTATATATTTTTTTTCTGACAAAATATCTAAACATTCTACTGCAGTAATTTTCTCATTGGTTTTTATAAAACCCGTTGCCTTGAAATAATTAATTACTGTGGCTCCTTTTTTAATTGCTGTGGCTGCTAATTCAATTGCTAAATGACTGTCGTCAAACTGACCATCGAAATATAAAATTCCTCCCACTAATTTATTTGAATTAATAGAAGGTAGGTGAGCGAGTGTTTCTTTTTTTGATAGTATTTGGGTGTCACCTAGTGATAATTTTCCAGAGAGTAAATCGTATACCTTTAATCCAATGCCAAAAAATATTTTCTCCCACCAGCTAAATACTGGCACAATAAATGTTTGTACCGATGTTAAGTGTGGGGCATTTTTTAATAAATAACCTCTTTCACGAAGGGCCTCTCTTACTAATTTAATGTTCCCTTGTTGTAAATATCTTACACCTCCATGTACTAGCTTGGTAGACCTACTAGAGGTACCCTTGGCAAAATCATGACTTTCAATTAGCAGTGTTTTGTAGTCTCTTAATGATGCATCGAGTGCAGTGCCTAGTCCCGTAGCGCCTCCTCCAATTACAATAATGTCCCAAATAGTATCGGTTGCTAGAGCTAGTAATTGTTCGCTTCGGTTCATACTATTTATTAAAAGAGTGCTACAAAATTACTTATATTTATTAGTATTAAAAATGATCTTATTCATAACCCCAAAATTGGTATCATGAAAAACATAGTAAGCTTATTCATCTGTTTCTTTTTTGCATTACAATTAAATGCTCAAATTCCAGATGGCAAAACAGTAATTAGTTCATTGTATATATATACGCTTGAAACTGGAAAAACAACATTAGTACTTCGTGAAAAAAGACATTTTGAAGCACCCAACTGGTCGCATGATGGGCAGTTTTTATTAATAAATGCATCGGGCATCTTAGAAAAAGTGAGCACTAAGGGGGAGAAATTAGGTGTACTTCCAACTGGCGATATTGTCAATGCCAATAATGACCATGGTTATAGTTTCGACGGCAAGACCTTATTTATATCAAGCAGTATACCTACAATAAAAGAGGGTTCCTCTTTTATTTTTAAAGTTCCAAGTGAAGGAGGAAGTCCTTTGAGACTTACAGCGAATACTCCTTCTTATTGGCATGGTGTTTCTCCAGATGGCAAAACCATTGTTTATTGTGCAGAGCGTGGCGGTAATTATGATGTGTACGCTTTAAGTACTGAGGGCGGTGCAGAAACAAGATTAACAGCAACAGAAGGTTTGGATGATGGTCCTGAATATAGTCCTGATGGAAAATATATTTATATGAATTCTTTTAGAACAGGTAAGATGCAAATTTGGAGAATGCATCCCGATGGATCAAATCCAGAGCAGGTGACTTTTGATAATTATTCTAATTGGTTTGCACATATTAATCCAAATAATAAAGTAGCTACTATTATAAGTTATATAGAGGACCAAGAGCAGAAGCACCCATTTGGTAAGCAAGTGAAATTAAGACTTGTAAACCTAAAGGATAAAACCATCAAGGACTTAACTGAACCTTTCTTTGGAGGCCAAGGTACTATCAATGTTCCTTCATGGTCACCAGATGGTAAAAAATTCGCCTTTGTTAAATACGAATTAGAAGATAAAAAATAATTAAACAATTAAATAATTTTCATTTCGATAGGATCCCACAAAATTGGTTTGTTTTGTTGTGCACTTAAATTACAAGCAATTGCAGGTGCTGCAGCTCTTAAGCCAAAAGAGGCATCTTCGTATATTTTACTACCTGTTCTTATAGCGTTAAAAAATACAATCATGTGATCTAGTCTATCATCGTAATTAGCAGGTGCTTCAAATTTAATTTCTTTTCCTACATCATATCCACCCTCTGTATCATTGCCATACTCCGATTGATACCATTTTTTAAATTCTTCTTTTTGCTTATTAGAGAAACTGTCAAAAGAATCATAACCACCATAACCAGGCACGGCGCGTCTTTTTAATGTTTTTACTACTAAGCCATTTCCAAAGGATTCTATTACGCCCTCAGTTCCAATTAATTTAATGCCAAATGGGCCTTTGCCTTCCCCATCGGTTAAGTTCACTCTTGTTACTACATGAAATGCAGCATGCTTCTCTGTGGTTTTATAATTCATTACTGCATTTATAATATCAAATGAGTCTCTTCCATCTTTCCATAATTTTAAATCGGCAATACTCATAATTTTTTCAGGACCTACTGCTCCTGTTACTGTATGTATTCCAGTTAGTAAATGCACTATTAAATCACCAGCAGCACCAGTTCCATATGCACCATAATTACGCCATCTAAAAAAGTGTTTTGCTTCAAAAGGAACTTTAGGAGCAGTACCTAAGAAAGTGTCAAAGTCAATAGTTTCAGGGGAAGCATCGGTTGGGATAGAATAATTCCAAGCGCCTCTTGCATCGGAGCGGTCGCAATAAGATTCTACCATGGTTAATTCGCCAATAGCACCCGCTGCTAATAACCTTTTTGCTTCTAGTATACCAACAGAGCTTGCCATCTGACTTCCTACTTGAAAGACTTTGCCTGTTTCTTTTTGTGCATTGATAACACCCCAACCTTGTTCTATTTTTTGTACCATTGGCTTTTCACAATACACATGTTTGCCTGCACGCATTGAGTCAATAGCTATTCTTTGATGCCAATGATCGGGTGTACAAATTAAAACAGCATCCACATCTTTGCGTGCTAAAAGTTCTCTATAATCTTGTGTTGTAAAAATTTGATTACCCCAAGTTTCTTTAGCGCCTTCTAAACGTCCTTTATATAAATCACATACAGCTACTAGTTCAACGCCTGGCACTTTTAAAGCGGTATTGGTATCAAAATGTCCAATAATACCAGAACCAATTAAGCCTATTCTAATTTTATCGTTGGCAGCTACTTTAATTTTTGAATGTAAAGTAGAAGCAGTACTTGTATTTGTGATTCCACTTGCGCTAACGGCATTGCCTACAGCTAATAATGCCATTGAACCTCCAATATTTTTAATAAAATTTCTACGATTATTTCTCATGATTTTGTTGTTTTAAGTGTTTATAAACTCTCTTTTATAAATCTATAAATAAAAGTTTACATTTTGAACAAATTTATTCACGATTACAAAAGTGGAACAATGCTAGTAGCTGACAAATATTTGACAATTGAAGTAAGATATCATAAGCAATTAAACTATCTTTGCGCCATTAATAGCAATCACGTTCTAATCAACTTATTAGCTTATGAAATGGAATTTTATTACATTATCCCTCTTACTTTCTTTCTTTAATTCCTTGGAATTAAATGGGCAGGATAGCACACTAGGTAACCATTCAACGCATAAAAAAAATATTTTCACTTTAGCTTTGTATAAACAACCAGGCTTAGACTCCATGGTTGACTTTGTAGATGGTTTATACCGCGTTCTTAAAGTAAATAAGGTACGCAGCCAAGATGAAAAACAAAATAAAACCCTGTTTACATTTATACCAGGTGTGGAATATAGTTTGGCAACTGGCTTTGCAAGCTCTATTAATGCAAACTTTATTTTACCAGTAAAAAAAATTACTGACAACCATTCCTTTGTCTCTTCTGAATTAAAGTATACTCAAAATAAACAGGTAATTGCGCAAATGGTTTCCAATGTATGGTTAAAGAGTAACGAGTATAATTTAAATACGAATTGGTCCTATTTAAAATTCCCTCAAAAAGATTTTGGATTAGGAAGCAGTAGCGATTTAAAATTATTTGATAATTTAGACTACTCTTATCTTAAATTACATCAATCAATTGTTAAAAGAATTGCCCCTAATTTATATTTTGGGCCTGGCTTAAACATTGACTACCGTTGGAACATAACAGATACGACTACCTTGAATAAACCTTTGGTGGGCTTTACCGAATATGGTTTTACAAAGCAGTCTTCATCTGTTGGACTATTACTTAATTTATTATACGATACTAGAAAACAAGTTTCAAATCCTGCTGCTAATAGTAGTTATTTAAATTTAGTATATAGAGACAATCTTAAATTTTTAGGGAGCGATCAAAACTGGCAGTCAATATTATTGGATTACAGAAAGTATATTTCTTTTCCAATGGGTAGTAAAAATATTTTAGCTTTCTGGTCTTATAATGTTTTTACCATTAAGGGTAAACAACCTTATTTGGATTTACCTTCTACAGCATCAGATACATATACTAATATGGGAAGAGGTTATATACAAGGAAGGTTTAGAGGAGACAAATTTGTTTTTGCCGAATCTGAATATCGTTTTGGTATTACAGAGAATGGATTTTTAGGAGGTGTTGTATTTGCCAATATGCAATCTGTTTCTGAAATGCAAGGCAAACCTTTACATAATTTTTTACCTGGTTATGGAGCAGGTATTCGTATTAAATTAAGTAAGCATTCCAATACCAATGTTGCTATTGATTATGGAATTGGTCAAGGTGGGTCGAAGGGGATATTTATGAATCTGGGCGAAGTGTTCTAATATACAATTGCTCTACCTTGGTGCGTGCCCAAGGTGTTTTACGCAAAAATTTTAGACTAGATTGTATGCTAGGGTTACTATTAAAGCAATTAATAGGAATATGTTGACCAAGGTCCTCCCAACCGAAATATTTCACAAGTTCAGTTACTATATATTCTAAGGTTTTTCCATGTAAAGGATCGTTAGAAGCTTGTTGCATATGCAATATTAAGTAATTTGCTGCTATGCAAGCTCATCGATATTTTATAGTGTATAAGCCTGTGAATATGGTTTCACAATTTGTAAGTACGCACCAGGTGAATTTATTACATCAATTAGACTTCCCTTTCCCAATGGGTACGCATGCAATTGGTAGGTTAGATCAAAATTCAGAAGGTCTTTTATTACTTACTACGAACAAAAAAATTACCAAGCTTTTATTTCAAGGCCCCGTTCCACATAATAGAACCTATTTGGTACAAGTGAAAAATTTAGTTAGTCATGACACCATTGATAAATTAGCAAGCGGTATTGAAATAAGTGCTGTAGATGGAAAAACTTTTAAAACCACTCCTTGCAAGGTTACACTTTTAGAGGAACCTCTTCATTTATCGCCAGTAGAAAAACCTTTGCATAAAAATGTACAAAGTTCTTGGTTGGAAATAACTTTAACAGAAGGCAGGTTTCATCAAGTACGTAAAATGGTGGCTGCAGTAAATCATAAATGTATACGACTTATTAGAACAAGTATTGAGGATATTAAAATTGGATCCATGAGGCCAGGCGATGTAATAGAGTTAAAAGAAAATGATTTTTTTAAACTACTGAAATTAAACGCTTAAAATTTTGCAATAAAACCATATAGCATTTTAGCACAAAGTAATATAACTACTATTCCTAGAATGAGTCTTAATTTATTAGGGTTTGACTTTTGTGCAGTTCGAACACCCCAACCAGTTGTAGAGAATACACCCATTAATACAGGCGCTGCAATAAACATAGAAATATAACCAACTTGCATAGGTAAGACATGCTTCATGACTGACCTCGCGTTAATGCTAAGATAACTTGCACTAATAGGCAGCGCCAACATGGCTACCACCCCAATAGAAATAGAGCTTGCTTTTTTTAAAGGTGTTTTTAATATATCTGTTAATATAGGTATTACAATAATACCTCCACCAAGCCCCGATAAAGAAGATATTAACCCAGCCACTATTCCAATGATAGGGAAATAAGGCTTATTTAAATGATTGTTTGCAATAGGCGGCGGCGGTTGTTTAAAAAACAACATTCTTATAGCTAATATTAGTAAGAGCGTAAAAAAGACTAAATCAAAATCAGATTTATGATACCAGTTACCATTTTTAATAAATTCTGTCATTACAAAAGCTGTAATCATTCCAAATACACTTATAAATAATACTTCTTTTATGTGTAAGTTTTTTACTTTGTATTGTTTATAACTTACACTTAGTCCGGTAAAAGCAGTTATAAAAAATGAATGTGCTATTATAAATTTTACAATTTCTGTTTCTGGAATTTTTAAATAATGAAATAGAATATCAAAAACAGGGATGAGAATAATATTACCTCCTGTACCAATCAATCCTGAATAATAGCCAACAATGGCACCTATAAATAATAAAATAATAAATAAGGTAATCGTCATTTTTTAAAATTAGCCATAATTAAGCATATTTTGAATGAAAAAGTTTAATTTGTTAGGTATTAAAAACCTAGTTTATTTATAATTAACATTCCTATACTATGAAAAAATATTTGCAATTATTTTCTGCAGCTTTTCTATTGCTATTAAACACTCAGTTTACTGCAATTAGCCAAAACATTGATTATGCCAAAGTAGATGCTACTATTAATAACTTAGTTGCTAAAAATAAATTTAGTGGAGTAGTATTAATTGCCGAAAAAGGGAAGATAAAATATGAAAAGGCGAATGGGTTTATTGAATATGTAAATCAAACTCCATTAGAAAACTCTACCTTATTTGAACTAGCTTCTGTAAGCAAACAGTTTACGGCTATGACAATAATGATGCTACATGAGAAAGGTTTATTACAATATGATGAATTAGTAGAGAAGTATATTGACATTCCTTATAAAGGCATTACCATTAGACAATTACTTACGCATACCAGCGGCCTTCCCGATTACCAAGCTATTATGGACGAGCATTGGGATAAATCCAAGGTGGCTAATAATACAGATATCATTGCTTATCTAAACAAATATGCACCTCCTTCTTTATTTGAACCGGGGTCCCAATATTTATATAGTAATACCGGCTTTGTTATACTAGCAAGTATTACAGAAAAAATAAGTGGCCGTGATTTTATTGAATTTTGCACTACAGAAATATTTAATAAGTTAAAAATGAAAAGTACGGCAATAAGAACCTTAGAACAAAAAGCAGCTATTGCTAATTTTGCATTAGGCCATGTTTTTGTACCAGAAAGAAATGCATATATAAGAGCCGATTCTTTTCCTTCTTCTAATTATACTATTTGGTTAGGCAATAGAAAAGGTCCTGGTAGAATTAGCTCAACGGCTGAAGATTTATTAAAATGGGATCAGGCCTTGTACACCAATAAGTTAATTCAGCCAAGTACTTTAGCTGAAGCATTTACGCCCATGAAATTAAGTACTGGTAAAATATCTAACTATGGTTTTGGATGGGAATTAAGACCCCAAGAAAATATTGTTTGGCATAATGGAGACAACCCTGGCTATAAAACAATTATTATACGCTTTTTAGAAAATAGAGCCACACTTATTATTTTATGTAATAATGCCACAGATGAATTTGAAAACCTCACAGCCGACCTTAAAAAAATTATTTTAAATTAAAAAATAGCTTCAAAAATCTTAAAAAACGTTTTCTTGGTAAAATTTATATTCATTCAATTTTAAACATTGAAAAATTAAAAAAGCCTTCCTCTATTATAGAAGAAGGCTTTTTGTATTATAGTACTTATGTATGTTTTTATAGTTTATTTAAACTTTTAAAATTATTAATTAGCAAGTTCTAATTACTATTCATTCAACTTTAATTTTTTAACACTGGCAACTGAATTACAGATGCATCGTGATAAATACGAATAGTTGCTTTTTTAAAGTCGCTATCTTTCGCTTCGTAAATATTCATGAATTGTTGTGGGTTTCTATCCACCAAAGGAAACCAGCTACTTTGAATTTGAATCATCATACGGTGTCCTTTTTTGAAAGTATGTGCTATATCAGGTAAGGTAAATTTAACGGCTGTTGGTTTATTAGGTACAAAGGCTTCTGGCTTTTCAAAACTATTTCTATACTTGCCTCTCATTATTTCTCCTCTTACGAGTTGTTGGTAACCACTCATTAAATAATCCTTCTTGTTGGTCTCGTATTCAAAATTATCTGGGTATACATCAATTAACTTCACTACAAAATCGGCATCAGTACTAGATATGGCCACCATTAGGTCGGCAACTACTGGCCCGCCCAATGTAAGGTCCTCAGTTAATACTGGTGTTTTATATACAAGCACATCGGTTCTTCTTGAAGTAAATTTTTGATCATCATCCATGTATTCTCTGTAATGTCTAGCTGGCTTGCTTTTCATCATATAATTATCAGAAATATAAGGAACTGGTTTAGCAGGATCGCTAATATATTCTTCATAACCAGCTATAGTAGTGGCTTTATTGCCTGCTTTTAAATTTCCATTACTACTCAATAAATAGGATTGCATTTTCATATCAGCCACAGGCCAACTTGGTAATTGTCTCCATTCATTGCTACCTGAGAAAAAGATATTGGCTTCTTTAATTTTCTCTATGCTTCCTTTATTTTTTAAATAATAATTAAAGAAAGGCAGTTCTATATTTTGACCATACCACTCACTAGTATTTGATCCAAATTGTACATTACCTAATTGAGTTCCATCATTGCTTGCCCATTGTCCATGGTACCAAGGCCCCATTACTAATTTATTATTATTCTTTGCTTTAGATTCAATGGCTTTGTATAAATTCCATGCACCAAAACAATCTTCTGCATCATATAAACCACCTACAACTAAAGTGGCAATATTTGGGTTAATGTCTTCTACATGTTTTCTCGTATTTCTTATTTGCCAAAACTCATCGTAATTAGGATGTGCCATTAAATCTTTCCAAAATTTAATACTATCACCCATCAATTTTGTAAAATTAGTGATGGCTCCTGTTTGTAAATAAAAATCGAAATTATCGGGGTTGGTAAAATTAAATCCTTTCGGGCCAACAGTGGTTGGCTTTGGTCTTGGTTTCCCAAATCCAGAATAAAAGGCAAAACCATCAGCAAGCATAAAGGCACCATTGTGGTGAAAGTCGTCTCCAATAAACCATTCTGTTACGGGCGCTTGAGGGCTAACAGCTTTTAATGCTGGATGATTACTAAGTGATGCTAATGTAGCGTAGAAACCAGGATAGGAAATACCAAACACACCCACATTACCATTATTATTATTTACATTTTTTACCATCCAGTCAATGGCGTCGTAAGTATCGGTTGCTTCATCTATTTGGCCTGATTTGTTATTAGGTATATAAGGTCTTACATCTTCAAAAATTCCTTCACTCATCCAACGACCGCGTACATCTTGTATAATAAGAATATAGTTTTCTTTTAAAAAGTATTTTCTGGGAGAGTTCCAATAAGATTTATAAATATTAGCACCATATGGAGCGCAAGAGTAGGGAGTTCTCTCTAATAAAATAGGATGCTTTTCGGTATTGTCCTTAGGGGCATAAATAGTGGTAAATAATTTTGTACCATCACGCATGGGCACCATAAGTTCTGTTTTGGTATAGTTATTAACTACCCATGCAGAATCGATTGTTTGCGCAAAGGCTAAAAAAGGAATAAAAGCGAGTAATAGAGAAAAATACTTTTTCATGAATGTATATTTAGGTAACTAAATATACTAAAATTAATCTTCCACCATATCATATAAATGATGAATGAGCCCGTCGGCCAAGCCAATTTTAGGCACATGCATTTCATTGATATTAGCCCACTTACATATAGCATTATAGATTTTCAAGGCGGGCACAATAACTTCGGCTCTGTCTTCTTTAATGGTATACTGCTTCATTCTTTCTTCTACAGTTAATGGTTCCATTTGTTTATAAATATCTTTTATATCATCATAACTCATTGATTTGCCTGGCTTGGCTCCTGTAATGGCATAAACTTTATTAATATTACCACCCGAACCAATACCAATAATATCTTCATATTTTTTAGAGAGGTCTTTTAGGGTTTCTTTCATTTCCTCCCAGGTGCTATCCTTTACTTTGTTAGTGAGTAAACGAACGGTTCCAATATTAAATGACTTTTGTAGAATTATTTTTCCTTTATGATATAAAGTAAGCTCAGTACTTCCACCCCCTACATCTACATATAAATAACTTTTATTGTTATCTAAAAATTCGGCAATATGGTTTTCATATATAATTTCGGCTTCTAATTCTCCAGTGATTACTTCAATTTCAATACTTGTTTCCGATTTAATTTCTTTGATAATTTCTTTGGCATTTTCTGCATCACGCATGGCACTTGTAGCACAAGCCATATAGTGTTCTACCTCATATACCTTCATCAAATTATTAAAAGACTTAATAGTATTGATAAGCATTTTCTTTTTTTGTCCGCCAATACTTCCTTTTTCAAAAACATCAAAACCCAATCTTACCGGGATTCTTAATAGATTTAATTTATTAAAGGTGACTTCTTTTCCTTTTTTTATGACTTCACAAATAAGTAATCTTGCTGCGTTACTTCCAATATCTATAGCTGCGAGTATCAATTTAGTTCTATTTTTTTCCTATTAAGTAATGGTAGGTTTCTACCTGAGATTTCACTTTTTTTGCCCTTAGGGAAGGTACATAATTATTGTTTAAATCTGTATCTAAAATCCTGGCTTTTTGATTATCTTTTAATTGAATGTTAATAATATCAATTAATTCCCTTTTAATTTTTTCATCCAAAATAGGAACAGCAACTTCTATTCGATGGTCTAAATTTCTTACCATCCAATCGGCACTTGAGATATATACTTTTTCTTTTCCTTTATTATGGAATATCATCACACGCGCATGTTCAAGGTATTGGTCTACTATACTTATAGCATTAATAGGATTTTTTGATTTCTCCATACCTTCTTTTAAAGTAAGTATGCCTCTAATAATTAAGTTCACTTTTACGCCCGCTTTAATAGCTTTGTACAAATGATCTAATAAAATATGATCACTTAAAGAATTAAGTTTTACTATTATATGAGAAGGGTGCCCTTGTTTTGCATACTTTATTTCCTCATTAATTAAATGAATAATACTATTACGCATACTAATGGGAGAAATTAATAAGTGCTTTGTTTTTTCAATTGGTTTATCACCTAATTGCCAATGTGATAAATAATTAAATACTTTATTCACTTCCATTAATAAGGCCTTGTTGGCTGTTAATAAACAATGATCGGCATAAATTCTTGCCGTTTTTTCATTTAAATTACCTGTACTTATAAAACCGTATTGTACTAATTTATTTTGAACCTTTTTTTGAATCACGCATATTTTAGCATGCACTTTAACATTTGGAATACCCACTAATACTTTAACGCCTTCTTCCTCCATTATATTTTTCCATTCTAAATTTGCTTCTTCATCAAATCTTGCTTTTAATTCTAAAAATACAGTTACTTCTTTTCCATTTCTGGCAGCATTTATAAGTGCATTGATAACTTTAGAATTACTAGCTAAGCGGTAAGCTGTAATTTTTATGGATAAAACATCATCATCCATAGCGGCTTCTCTTAACATATCAATTACTGGGTCGAAATTGTGATAAGGGAAATGAAGCATCACATCTTTTTTCAAAATTACTTCCGATACTTGGGTTTTATTTCTAAATGCTGGATGGGGGAAAGGGCTTGGTCTTTCTTGTTTCTCTACTAAAACGTCTGGGAAGTCCATAAAGTGTCTGAAGTTATGAATATGCCCACCCGGAATAATACTGCTTTTGCGCGTAAGATGCAATTTTTGAATTAAGTAGTCTAATAGTTCAGCGTTCATGTCTTTATCATATACAAAACGAACTGGCTTTCCTTTTCTTCTATTTTTTACTCCTTTGGAAATTTTTTCAACAAAATTTAAACCCACTTCTTGGTCTAAATCAATTTCGGCGTCCTTGGTAATTTTAAATACATGAGCGTCAAAATGATTAAATTTAAAATGAGAAAATATAATGGGTAAATTAAACTTAATAATATCTTCTAATAATATAATGGCCTTGGTACCCTTTGAAGAGGGCAATATCACAAAACGACCTATGGATCTAGATGGAATTTCAATTAAGGCAAATTTTTCATGGTAGGCATTTTGTCTACTTCTCATGACAATGGCTAAATACAAACTTTTATCACGTAAATAGGGCAACTCTGGAAGTTTCTCAATCATAAGAGGAATGATGTATGGACGCACCACATCATCAAAGTAATTACGAACAAATATTTTTTGACTAAGATTTAACTTTCTTTCATTTATTATAAAAACTTTTCTTTTTATTAATTCTTTGTTGATATTATTCCAAATTCGATTAAATTCACTTTGTTGTTTAAGTACCACTTTTTGAATTTCATCTAAGATTAAATTAGGTGATTCTAAAATATCTATATTCAGCGATTTCTTTTTGTCAATTAACTCTACCATTCTTTTTAAAGTGGCTACTCGTACTCGGAAAAACTCATCTAAATTATTAGAGAATATGCCTAAAAAACGAATTCTGTCTTTTAAAGTAACGTTTGGGTCATTGGCCTCTTGCAATACACGTGCATTAAAGCTAAGCCAGCTAATGTCTCTTGGTATATAATTGTTCTTCATCTTTCTCAAAGTTTCATTGTAAAATTAAGCTATAAAATTAGCAAAGAACTATTTAGTAATATTCTGGTTACAATTTGGTAATACTAAGTTAACAATTGGGAAATATTGAGTTTACTTACTTGTGCGTTATTTACACAAACTATAACCCATGGACAAAAGACCAATGGAAATTTGCATTATCAGCGACTTGCATTTAGGCACTTTTGGTTGTCAGGCAAAAGAGGTATTAAACTATTTAAAAAGTATTAAGCCCAAAACACTCATTTTAAATGGCGACATTATTGATATTTGGCAGTTTAATAAGCGCTACTTCCCAGCAAGCCATATGGCCGTAATTAAACAAATTTTTAGTATGGCTAGTAAGGATACTAAAGTTATTTATATCACAGGCAACCATGATGAAGCATTGCGTAAATATGCCGACTTTGAAATGGGTAATATTCAATTAACCGATAAGATTGTTTTTGAAATTAATGGCGAAAAGAACTGGGTATTTCATGGTGATGTATTTGATAGAACTACAAAGGGGAGTGCTAAATTATTAGCAAAACTAGGTGGCTATGGTTATGATTTACTAATTCTTATTAATAGTTTGGTGAACTGGAGTTTAAAATTAATGGGTAAGGAAAAAATGAGTTTGAGCAAAAGTGTGAAAAATGGAGTAAAAAAAGCAGTTTCTTGGATTAATAATTTTGAACAAACCGCAGCAGAATTAGCTATTGAAAATAATTATCAATATGTTATTTGTGGGCATATTCATCAACCACAACAACGTTTAGTTACTACTGAAAAGGGCAGCGTTACTTATTTGAATAGTGGCGATTGGATTGAAAATTTAACCTCATTAGAATATTATGATAATGCTTGGACTTTATATCATTATGACCCTAAACAATTTGAAGAAGAAAAGGGAAGCAAGAAAAATAAAATTATCAATTTAAGAGAAGAATTAAGTGTGATAACAAAAGAAGTGGCCTTTCAAGTGTCCATGTAATATAATTATTCATGAAAATATTTTACGCAATACAAGGAACAGGTAATGGTCATATTAGTAGGGCGGAACAATTGTATCCCTATTTACAAAAACACGGAGAAGTCGATTTTTTTCTGAGTGGCTCCAATGCGCAATTACAAAGTCCCCTTCCTATAAAATATAAGAGTAATGGTATTAGCCTGCATTATAAAAATACTGGGGGCATGGATTATGGGAAAATATCTAAATCATTAAGCTTTAATATTTATAAAGAAGCCAAGACCTTACCCATTGAAAATTATGATGTCATTATTAATGATTTTGAATTCATCACCTCTTTGGCTTGTAGTTTGAAGAAGAAAAAAAGTATTCAATTTGGCCACCAGGCTAGTTTTCAAAGCAAGTTAACACCAAGAGCGAATACTTTTAACCCATTAGGTAATTGGGTCTTGAATAAATTTGTAAAAAGTACAGATTACTTAGGTTTACATTTTGAATCTTATGATAAGAATATTTTTAATCCAATTATTAAAGATGAAATTATCAATGCTACACCAATAGACAATGGACATATCACTGTTTATTTACCTCAGTATTCAATCGCTTTTTTAAGTCCTTATTTATTAACTCAGTCAAAATTTAATTTTGAAGTTTTTACAAAAGAAGTTACACAAGTAAAAAAATATAAAAATTTAACATTACTACCTATTGACAATAAAACCTTTACGAATAGTTTGATACAATGTCACGGCATTATAACAGCGGGTGGTTTTGAAACACCAGCAGAAGCCTTGTATTTGAAAAAGAAATTATTGAGCATTCCTATTTTAAATCATTTCGAACAAGAATGCAATGGGGCTGCGATGCAAAAACTAGGCGTTACCGTTATTAAAAAAATAGATAAAAAATTTAATCAAATATTCACTAAATGGGTGCAGGTTGAAAATAAGATTCAATTTACATTAACCCATTCAACAGAAGAGATTGTAAATCTATTAATGCATCAAGTTCCTTTTAACCAAGTTGCTTAAATATTTATAGCCACTATTATTTTATCATTTATTTACACATTATGTATCTCATCCAAAACCAAAACAAAGAAACCATCGCGTATATTCAAAACATGATGATATTGGATGTACAACAAGAAAAAGTAATTGGTATATTAATTGGCGATTGTTTTTTTGGTAAAAACAATAAAGTGGTGGGTAAAATATTTAACCAAACAGCTTATTTACTCAATGGAGAAATAGTGGGCAAGATTGAGTTGAATAAAAATTTTAAAAACACAGCCATTAAGAAAAGCTTAATGACGCAGGCCTGGGATATTCTTATGAATATAACAGAGCATACTGGTGCTTGGATAATAGATACTAAAAAATGGAGTAAGACAGAGCTTATTAAACATTTGGAATAAGCCCAAAGGCAATTACTACTTCACCATACTCGTTACTACTTCACCATACTTCCGTAAATGATTCTTTCAATTTTATTGGTTAAATCGCCATGTGAATTGGGTGTATGTTGAGTCATTACAAGTACTACTAAATTATCTACAGGGTCCGCCCAGTAGTTGGTTCCATAATAACCACCCCAAGAAAAAGAGCCCTTATTTCTTGAATTTAAGCGAGCCGATTTTTCAGAAGTAATAGAAAAGCCTAAACTAAAATCGTCATTGCCATTGGTTTTAAAATCCATTTGTGGACTTACCATAATAGCTGCAGTTCTTGGTGATATAATTTGTTTGCCATTGTATTTTCCACCATTTAATATCATTTGTAAAAAGATAGCATAATCATAGGCAGTAGAAGATAAGCCAGCACCTCCTGAAAAATAGGTTTTAGGAACTAAAGGGTAGTTAGGATTTAAATTTCTAAAGGTTGGCCCCCATTCTATAATTTGATTCGCTTCATTTTCGGTATACACCGTTGGCATTCTACTAGCTTTAGAAGCGGGTATATTAAAATAAGTATCCTTCATGCCCAATGGATCAAATATATTTTTTTGAAAATAATTTTCTAAAGTAGTACCGCTTACAATTTCAACAATACATCCAAGTAGGTCGGTATTAAGTCCATAAGTGAATTTTTCACCTGGTTGATGCACTAAAGGAAGTGATCCTAGTTTTGTCATTTTATCTAATAAGGTTTCTTTGAACTTACCAAGCCCAGAAGGCACACCAGCCTTGGTGTATATGGCACTCATATTTTTAGAACCAATATCGGTATAGTCAATACCAGAAGTATGCGTAAGTAAATCACGAATAGTAATTTCTCTTTTTGCGGGCAAGGTGGTATAGCTGGAATCGGCGGCATTAAATTCTTTTAAAACTGTTGGGTTTTTAAAACTTGGAATAAAATCTGAAACATTTTGATCTAAATTTATTTTTCCTCTTTCATATAATTGCATAATAGCCAAACTTGTAATAGCCTTGGTTTGACTCATTATTCTATAAATAGCATTTTCATACATTGGGGTTTTATTTGCTGCGTTTGCAAATCCAAAACCTTTATGGTAAACGACTTTATTATCTTTCACTATAATTACAGTGGAGCCTACTAGCCAATGGTTGTTTACATATTTATTTACTTCAGAATCTATCAAGGCTAATTTTGAATAATCAAAACTTGCACTTTTAATAGTTTGATATGAAAGTACTTGACTATAAGAGTTAAGTGCAACTGCAATAGTGATGGCTACTAATAATATTTTTTTAGTCATAGGTGAAAAGTTTATTGATCTTGAATATTTTGATGCAAAGTATTTTTTCATTTTAGTAAATTTATATTTTTAATATTTTAAAATATTAATCTTATTTATTTTATTTCTTTCTATGCTAATATAAGATTTATTAAAGCAGTAATAATTTTTCTTTAATTTTTTGCAGGAAACCAAGTTCCAAATTTTGTTAGATCGACATTGCCGCCCGATAAAATAATACCTACTTTTTTGCCTTTGAATAAATGAGCATTGCGCATCGCTGCAGCGAAAGGTACTACACAACTTGGCTCTACAATTATTTTCATTCTTTCATAAATTAACCGAAGTGCTGCAATAATTTCTTCTTCAGAAACTAGTAGTATATCTGTTACATGTTCTTTAATAATAGCTAGGGTTTGCTCACTAAGTGTGGTCATTAATCCATCTGCAATGGTACTTATAAAGGGTGCTTTTTCAACTTTTCCTGATTTAATACTTAATACCGCGTCTGCAGCTCCCTCTGGCTCTCCTCCGTACACTTTTAAACCAGGTTTAAAAAATTTTGCGCCTAAACATGTGCCTGAAAGTAAACCACCACCACCCACAGGTGTAATGACTACATCAAGGGTGGGTACCTCTTCTATTAATTCTTTTACACAAGTAGCTTGTCCTGTAATAACTCTATAATCATCGTATGGATGTATAAATGCTGCACCGGTTTCTGCCACTACTTTATCTAATGCGGCTTCTCGCGCTGCTTGATTCGGTTCACATATTATAACTTCTGCTCCATAGCCCTTCACTGCATCTACTTTTACTTGAGGTGAAGATTTGGGCATAACTATGTATGCTTTAATACCTAATGTTTTGGCAGCATAAGCTAATGCTTGTGCATGATTGCCTGAAGAATGCGTAGCAATTCCATTTTTTAATTGTGTAGGACTTAAACTTAAAGTGGCATTCATGCCACCTCTAATTTTAAATGCTCCAATTTTTTGAAAGTTCTCACATTTAAAATAAAAATCAATACCCGTTAATTCATTAATACTTTTATTGGTAAGCACTGCTGTGCGGTGTATATAAGGTGCAATGGTTTTAGCTGCAAGCTCCACTGCTTCTTTAGTTATTTTCATTTTTCGTTTTTTATAATTTTTCCTCCAATCATTACAAATTTAACTTTTTGTAATTCAGTAATATCTTTTAAGGGATCTCCTTTTACGGCAATAATATCTGCCCATTTTCCTACTTCAATAGAACCTATTTCTTTTTCTTTATGCAATAAGTTTGCATTCACGATAGTGCCAGCCTGTATGGCTTGCATAGGGGTCATACCAATTTTTATAAACTCTCCAAATTCTCTAGCTGAATAATTGGCAGGCCATCCAATGAAGTCGGTTCCTACTCCAATTTTTACGCCTTTCTTTACAGCTAATCTTAATTTTTCATACATACCTTCTCTTGAATCATTAGCAAGTGCAATCGCTTTTGCTAAAGCTTTGCTGTCGGCTAATTTCTCTTTAAAATATAAATCAATAGTTAAAGTGGGTATTAAATAAGTACCATTTTTAGCCATTAAATCAATGGCTTCTTCATCCATGTAAGAACCATGTTCTATACTTCTTACACCTGCTTTAACGGCTTGCTTAATACCTTCTGTAGCATGTGCGTGCGCCATTACAGGTACATCTCTTCTACCTGCTTCTTCTACTGCCATCTTTAATTCTTCTGGGCTAAAATGTACATTTTGTGGATTATCTCCGGTAGTCATAAAGGCGCCTGTCACTAAAATTTTTATCCAATCACTTCCATTTTTTATTTCATTGCGAATGGCTTTTCTAATTTCTTCTGGACCATCTACAATTAATCCGTCTGCAGTAATTTTTTGTTCGTAAGAAAGAAAATTAATATCACCCCCACCTCCTGTGACTGATAAATAATGTGCCGCCCCATAAATATGCGGACCCATAAATATTCCTTTATTAATTGCATTTCTAACTTCTAAATTTGCATAGCCAACATCTTCATCCCCTGCTACACGAAGGGTGGTCCATCCTGCCAAGGCTAAATCCTGCACTGCTTTTAAGCCTGTTAAAGCTTTAGAGGCAGATGAATTTTTTAAGTGTCCAATTTGGTAATCGTCTGAATTATTATCGGGGTGTACATGTGCGTCAATAAGTCCTGGCAAAATAGTATAGTTACCTAAATCAATAATTGAAAATGTTTTATCATACTTTGAAATGTTTTCAATTTTTTCTATAGCAATAATTTTATTATCATTGGTAACAATAATTGAATTTGAAATTATTTTTCCAGTACCATCAATTATATTTTTTGCAATTAAAATATTTTTTTGTGCACTTATATCTTTTGTAAATAGTGAAACAAAAAATAATCCAAGTATTTTTTTCATATAATTTTTTTTATAAAATAGGAGCTTAATAGCGCTTCTCAATTTAAATAAAAATAAAGACTGTCTCCATTTCCTTCTAAAGATTTTGTATATTTATTGAAGTAAAACAATTATTATCTTTTGAGTTTAAATAACCAACATAAAATACTAGAATCATGTCTTCTTTGCTAACTCCTCAACAAATTGCTGCTTACCACAGAGATGGCTATATTATTGTTAAAAATTTTTGTTCCAAACAAGAAGTAGACAAAATGTATTCTACCGCTTTGCAGGATAAGGCCATGGAAAAGAATGCCTTGGATTTAAACGATCAAACAGGAAAGAAAACTAGACTTTCTTTATGGTTCACGCCAGGTAATGATGTGTTTGGATATTTAACGAGAAGTGAAAAAATGGTGGATTCAGTGGCTAATTTATTAGATAGCGACGCGCCTGTTTGTCATTTTCATTCTAAACTCATGCAAAAAGAACCTAAAGTAGGTGGTGCTTGGGAATGGCATCAAGATTATGGCTATTGGTATAAAAACCAGTTTATGTTTCCCGACCAACTGGTAAGTGTAATGATTGCACTTACTCCTGCCAACAAAGAAAATGGATGTATTCAAGTAATTAAAGGCTCCCATAAATTGGGCAGGGTGAACCATGGTTTTGCTGGAGAACAAGTAGGCGCAGACCAAACTATGGTGGATAATGCATTGAAAACCATGGAATTAGTTTATGTTGAAATTGAACCAGGGGATGCCTTATTCTTTCATAGTAATATCTTACACCGCTCAGAAGCCAACTTATCCAATAGCCCAAGATGGTCCATTATTTCTTGCTATAGTGCACAATCCAACTTGGCCTACAATGAAACCTCAACATCCTGGCATACCCCTATCAAAAAAGTACCCAATGAAGCACTTTTAAATTGGGAATCAAGCTCCCTTTCGGCAGCCGATTTTCTTAAAAAAGAGAACGATCCTGCCCTAAAATAACTAATCTTAATTTTTAAATTTTTTTATATTTTTTTTCGTTTTTTTTATTTTATAAATAACAGAATATCAAGTGTTTATATCATAATTAGATATTAGTCTATAAAAAAAATAGACAATTATGGGGAAAAGTTGGTGAAAATCTTTGCCAATTGTTAATTTTATATTAAATTTGTCATTCGAGTTATATACTAGACAAGTTCAGTTTAACAAAAATCAAATAAAGTATGAGAAAAAAAATCTTATGGAGTCTACTTGCATCGTGCCTATTTTTAGGAACTGCATTAGCCCAAAACGTTACCATCAATGGTAAAGTAACTGATGAAAAAGGAGATCCAATTTCTGGAGCTTCTGTTCAAGTAAAAGGTACAAGAACTGGTGCAACAGTTAACCCTGATGGATCGTTCACAGTGAAAGCTGCCAATGGCGCTTCATTAGTCGTATCTGCTCTTGGATATGAATCAAAAACTGTAGCTGCTGCTGCAAACGTAACTGTAAAATTAGCTGCTGATGTGAAATCATTATCAGAGGTAGTTGTAACAGGTTCTGGTGTAGCAACAAGTAAAAGAAAATTAGGTATCTCTGTTGAGTCTGTGACTGCAGACAAGTTACCTGCTGCTCCTTCAGCTTCTATCGACCAAGCTTTGGTAGGTAAGATTCCAGGTGCTTCTATTTCTTCTATCTCTGGTAACCCAGGTGACCCAGTAAACATTATCTTAAGAGGTATTAACACTGTACAAGGTGGTACTAAACCAATGATTTTATTAGATGGTATCGAGATTCGTTCTACAGATATCCAATCATTAGATTTAAGTAACGTAGAAAGAGTCGAGGTAGTACAAGGTGCTGCATCTGCTTCTATCTATGGTGCGCAAGGTGCGAATGGTGTTATCCAAATTTTCTCTAAAAAAGGTAAAAGAGGTTCTACTCAAATTAACGTTTCTTCTAGCTACGCTGTGAATGAATTGTTGAACGTAGGTAACTTCAATAAGTCTAAATTAAATCCATATTTACATAATGCTGCTGGTGAATTAGTTTCAACGAGTGGTGCATTAGTTACTGTAGACCCTATCTGGGGTGTGGGTGGTAGCGCTTCTTCTAAAAGTATTGCTTACCAATATGGTGGAGCTGCTCGTTATGGTATCTTAAACCAAAATAACGCGAACCAATATCCTTACACAGCATCTGTGCCTTGGTATGATCACTTTGCTCAAATGTTCCAACAAGGAAACACTTTGAACAATTCATTAAATATTTCTGGTGGTTCTGATAAATCAGATTTCGCTATTTCAGTTTCTAACAACAAGACTAAGACGTCTATCATGACCGATGTGAATGGCGGATTAGAGCGTACTAACTTAACTGCAAATATTGGTACTGAGTTATTCAAGAATTTCAGAATTCGTTCTATTACTCAATTAGTTTACCAAAAGAATAACATGGCACCAGGTCTTGGATTTGGTTCTGGTGGAACTGACGGTAACTCTTTAGGTTCTAATGGTCAAGTATATTCTTTCTTGAATACTTCACCTTTCTTCGATTTAAAAGCAATTGATCCAGTAACTGGTCAAAGACCAGCTAACCAATATGCTCGTTTCTTAAGTGTAAACGGTTACAACCCATTCTATCAAGCAACTCATTCTGATGCGCGTGAAGATAAAGTGGACGTAATTCAAAACTTTGAAGCAACTTACAAAATAAACAAGTTTGTAGATATCAGTGCTAAATATGGTTTAAACTATAGAAGCTTTAAAGACTATGTAATTTATCCTAACCAAACTGCAGAAGAGAACGGAAGTTTCTGGGAATATTGGGCAGGTGGTGGAAATGACAACTCTGGTCAAATCACTAGCTATGATTACACAAGTAATTTCAAAAACTTCTTAAGTACTGTAAACATCAAAACCGATTTTGAAAAAGATTTTGGTTTCAAAATTCCTTTGACAACTAATACTCAATTAGGTTTTGACCATAGAAAACAAGACCAACATTATGTAGGCATGTACGGTAACTCATTACCAATAGCGCCTCCTATTAACTTTACTTCTACTCAAACTCAAGCAATCAATACAGACTATAGAGTACCTTTTGTTACTT
>Ga0214919_10002042_pt1 | contig 32197 bp, 35 predicted proteins | sample LL1503_MetaG_FD_177994 | JGI IMG/M metagenome (GOLD analysis project Ga0214919, IMG submission 177994) | Freshwater microbial communities from Lake Lanier, Atlanta, Georgia, United States - LL-1503 | ecosystem: Environmental > Aquatic > Freshwater > Lake | place: USA: Georgia | collected... | reverse complement strand
TGAACCACCTCCTTGGTTTTTAATAGATATTACCTCAGAAGAAATTAAAAATATGCATTACGAAAGTGTTGACTACTTAAAGAAGGTTTCGTGTTTGCAATACCGTAAACATGTTATTATCACGCATTATCCACCTGTAATGATTCCGACCAAAAGAAATCGTAAATATGATGATTATTATCAAAATTCTGACATATATTTACCATATCAGCCTCCTATATGGATTTTTGGGCATATTCATGAAAATATTTGTATGAAGACAGACTCAACGGTTTATTTGTCAAATCAAAGAAAAGATAAAAAATACAATTCGGGCATGACGTTTTCAGTATAAAAATAAAAATGAAATTTGAAATATTTTTTATTAAAAAATATAATAAAGATAACAGATGTCTGTCAAAACGTTTGAAGAATTAAATAGTATGACAAAAGTTCAGCTGATAGAATATGCAGTTCAAAAAAATGTTGCAAATTTAAAAAAATCTTCGAAAAAAGAAGTCATGATCGAAGCAATTTGTAAGCATTTAGGATGTCTGCGTTCTAAGAAGGAAGAACGAGAGGCACGTTCTAGATCTAGATCCCGTGAAAGGGGTGATCAAGCTAAATCTAGAAGCCCTTCCCCTGAGTCTAAACGTTTGAAATCTGAACTTATGGGTTTGGGTATCGGAGCAGTCAAGTCATTCGTAAAAGATAAAAACCTCAAAATCAAGGGAATTACTGCATATAAATCAGCCGACAAAGAAAATCTTGTTAAAGAAATTATTAAAATGTTGAAACAACACCAGCCGTCTAAGCCGAAATCTCCTAAAAAAGATAAGAAGGAAAATAAAGATAAGAAAGAAAAAAATTGCAAAGACGATGAAGAATTGAACGAAGCAACCGGAAGATGTCGTAAAAAATGCAAAGACGGAGAAGAACGTGACTCATCTGGAAAATGCAAGAAAGCCAAAGTTTCGGACAAGAAACCTAAAAAAGATAAAAATTGCAAAGACGATGAAGAGTTGAACGACGCGACAGGAAGATGTCGTAAAAAATGCAAAGACGGAGAAGAACGTGACGCATCTGGAAAATGCAAGAAAGCCAAAGTTTCGGACAAGAAACCTAAAAAAGATAAAAATTGCAAAGACGATGAAGAGTTGAACGACGCGACAGGAAGATGTCGTAAAAAATGCAAAGACGGAGAAGAGCGAGACGCGTCAGGAAAATGCAAGAAAACTAAAGTTTCGGAGAAGAAACCTAAAAAATGCAATCCGGAAGGCGGAGAGTTTTGTGACGACAACGAAGATTGTTATATCCCGACTAATGTATGTCAGCCGAAAGATAAACGTGACTCGGCATGGGATGAGATCGATATGGATGGTAAAAAAATTGTAGGTTCAAAAGAAGCCATTTCTTCGCTGAGAGACAAATTATTTCCGATTCAACCACCGCCTTCCCCACCTCGTCCAAAATCCCCATCGCAACCACCGCCTTCCCCACCTCGTCCAAAATCCCCATCGCAACCACCGCCTTCCCCACCTCGTGCACCTTCACCTCCTCAACGTCGGCCTCAAAAAGCACAACGAAGAGTTGATGATATCTCCACAATATTAAGCGAACTTCAGGACGATGATGATCTATCCAATCTTGATGATTTTCAACGAGATTTGATACAATGTTTGTTTAAATCTAAGTGATTATGATAAATAAAATATTTTATTTTATTTTATTCGGACACGATAAATTGATAAAGACAAGAATAATCAACGTACTCACCAAGAGGAATCGAATTTTCATTAGAGTACTGTTTGATATAGACTAACATATTGGTACATGTTTCATATAGTTTTTCTTCTATGATTTCATCCATCTCTTCTTTTGTATAATTTTTACGATTCGTAATGGTATTATCAATCTGTAATTCTTCATCTTCTACATAATATTTAGTACGATCGTTTTTAGTTTTAGTCTCGATAATCTCAGACATCTTTTATTTTTAATATTTAGGTATTCTTTTAGAACTATTATTGTATAAAAACCGGCAAAACAATTCATAATCATATTCTCCGTATAAAATTTGATTTCGGTCTAGTTCGCTAATCAACCTATTATAGACTTTCATAACATGTTTTTCAAAATACTCACGCCATTTGGGATATAATATATCATTATTTATTTTATTGAGATCGATTGTCTTCATATTTTCTATATATATATAGAAATCTTTAAAGTTATTATTAAAATTTATGAATTTAATTCATCTAACAATCCTTCGTCTTCCAACTCTGCGTCCAAATCGTCATCATATTCTTCGATTTGAATTTTATTCTTTGGAACAGAGGGGGGAGAATGTGATACGACGACTTCCATTACAACCATTGATGCCATTGATGCCATTGATGACTCATTTTTTGATTTTAATTCGGTAGGTGTGACAGCTGTACTAGTCGGAAGGGAAATTGTGAGTTCATTGATAGGTGTTCGTGGACGTTCGGTATTTTGTTGAATGTGAACAGTCTGATGTGTGGGTTGTTGTTGTGGCGGAGGTGTGGGTTGTTGTTGTGGAGGAGGTGTGGGTTGTTGTTGTGGCGGAAGTTGAGGCGTGGGTTGTTGTTGTGGCGGAGGTTGAGGCGTGGGTTGTTGTTGTGGCGGAGGTTGAGGCGTATGTGATTTTCGTTGTTGAGGCTGAGGTTGTATATGCTGAGGCTGAGGTTGTATATGCTGAGGCTGAGGCTGAGGTTGTATATGCTGAGGCTGATACATTTGAGACATCATATGAGAATTAACGGCCGAAATGATATCTGCAAGTTTTTCATCAAGGAATACTTTTTGTTTTTTTGACTCATTTTCTAACTGTTCGATCTTTGCTTCTAAAATTTTAATCTGATTCGATAAGGTATTCGTTTTTTTATAAAAATAATAAGAAGTAATACCAATAATTACTACTTCACATACAATGTGTATCATATTTCGATTTTGTAATATAGAAAAAAAAGATGATGTAATAGTCGATAAATTAGCAGGCGCCAATGAGCTTGACGGAGTCGATTCGGATGACATTTTACCTAAATAAAGTATCTTTAAACATCAAAAAAAATTTCAGTAGGCGATTTTTTAGAAGCAAGTGTTTTTACCGCCATATCGAACCGTTGAATCACTCGTGCAACATCCGGACGAGACGACGCAAAACGCGTGTATTCATTAAATTCTCGAAGTTCATTGGCATATTTCTCAGAAATAACTTCTTTTGACAGTACATCGGACGTTACATTGTCAAACATCTCTTTTTTCATTGCGCGATTAAGATTGGATGCACGCTCATGAAATCCCAGACATATCAATTTTTCTTCTTCTGTAAAGTCTTTTGTATTTTCAAGATAGTCTATAATTTCGTCATCCAAATTCATTTGAAATGCATCCTTGAGACGCTTTACAAATTGATGTACTTTTTCCTCATAAAGGGTATTCTTAAAAACGCTCATGGAAACCGTAAACGTTTCAAATGACATTTCAGATTCCTGCCAATTATCTAAATCCAGACGAGAAACGTAGTTACCAAGAACTCGAATGATAAATGGATAATCATCCATTGAAAATGTAACCGACGTTTGGGAAAGTTCGTTGTATACACCTAAAAACTTATTTAGTTCATTTACCATTTTTTCTTGGTACTTTTGCTTGATATCTTCCATAATTTTAGAAGAAGCCATGTTAATTTTATAATATTTAAGTATTTAAAATGAATATATATTAAGATATTATTAAGATATGAACGAAGATGATAAACACAAACTTCTTTATACAGCAATCGGTCTAATTTCAGGATTTATTGCAACATTATATACAATTGATCATTTATTCAATGTAATTAAGCCTAATTTTATAAAAATTAACGGTAAAGTTGACAAAAATACACAATTTTTATATAGTATGGCATTTACATTCACGATTTTTATATTTATAATTTTTATCCTATACCAAATTTTTGCATAAAATTTTTAAATTTTTAAAAATTAAAATACAATGCAATTTCAAACAGGAGATCTAATCTTATACCATACTCAAAAATGGTATAGTTGGATCATTCAATTTTTTACGAAAAGTCGATATAGTCACATCTCGATCATCTTGAAACAACCAACATGGCTCGATGAAACCCTCACAGAAGAATATTATGTATTAGAAAGTGTACTTAGCATGAATAAAATAGGTGTACGTATCACCCCTTTCAAAAGAGTTTACGACGACTATAAAAATGGAATGGGCAGACTATACGTACGTACATTATCCACATCAATACCGCAACAAGAATTACAAGAAAAAATAAAAAAATGGTATCATACTATATTATCCGCTCCATATGATACCGACTTGATGGATTGGCTGAAAGCGTATCAAGAACAGTCTACCGTTATCGAAGATGAAGACCAATTAAAGGGATATCAACGACCCGATAAATTTTGGTGTAGCGCATTGGTGAGTTACATCTACGTAAAATGTGGTCTTCTAAACGAACGAGTTCCTTGGACACTTATCACGCCAAATGATTATTCCGCAGAATGTAGTATACTTCCGTTTACCAATTGTTCCATGTCACCTGAAACAGAATTATCTTAATTTTAATACTTTTTTATAAATATAAATATGAAATTTATAGTCTTTCTATGTATTCTAGGAATTCTAGGCATTATATTTTTAATTTATCATTATAATAATACGTCGTATGGAGAAATATGCGGGAAAACGGAGGAAGGCGTTATTTTTTATTCAAATAGAAATTCAGAAGACGAAAATAATATAAATTATGTAAATGGATATCAATCAGGAGAATGTTGGCAATGTGTGGAATTTGTTAGAAGATTTCTTATCATAACGAAAAGAATTACATTCGATACAGTCGATAATGCCTATAATATTTGGGATCTATCATCATTTCAGTCGTTAGACGGGGTTCCAATACCGATTATTAAGATTAAGAATAATAAAAATAATAAAAATAATCACCCACAAAAGAAGGACATCTTAATATGGAATCAATATGTTGATGATAATGAGACTGGTCATGTAGCAATCGTAACCGATGTGGATAGGAAAGGTAATGTATTCATAGCAGAGCAAAATAAGGATAATGAATACACGGATCATAACTATTCAAGACTAATTCGTATAGAAGATGATCCTACCATTATTGGATGGATTAGAATATTAGAATAATACTAAATTATTATAATTATAAAATAAAAAATAATATTTTTATAACTTACAAAATAAAAAAAAATATTATTCCAAAATCTATGCAGCACGCGACAGCCACACACACACACAATTTTTTTGGATTGTGTGTGTGTTTTAAAAAAATATTTCGAAAAATATTTTTTTAAAAAAAATAAAAAGTGATAACATATTTATGTCGTTAACGATGAAACTTTATTCCGAAAGACCGTGTTATGCCGGTTCAATTCAGTATATTCTGATACTCTAGGACCAAATGTGGCAGTCCGGTCGTTGTTGAGTTGTCGATCATCTGTATTCCATCCTTTGGCAGCCGCGTCTAGACCGATCTTCATCGCGTCGCCGTCTAGGAGAGATTGAATCAATTTTTCAGCCCTCACGTCCCGTATGGTTTCTCCAGACTCGTCTATAAACTCGAACATTTGTCGGCTCGGATCAACGCACTTATAGGTAAGCTTACCGTCGGGGCCTTTCAACATTTTATCGACGACAAACTTGGCAAATCCGGCTTGACCGGCGTAAACTACGTCATAGTCTAGATGGTCCTTAAGGACTTTATTTACATGTTCCTTCGATAGATTCAGGACATTATTGTTATTGGTTACAGTAATATTGGTCGTGTTGTTGGTAGTGGTCGAAGGTGTTGATAAGGCCGTCTTTGATTCTATTGCAATTGTCGTAACAGCTGATTCTAATTTTTCAAGCTTTGAATCAAGCTTTGCTTCTATCTTTTCCAACTTTGTTTCCAACTTGGTAATGTATTCATTTTTCTCTTGAAGAACTTTCTCTACTATTTTTAATTTGTCATCGTATTCTTTCTCTATTATTTTCATTTTTTCTTCATATTCCTTTTTCATAATATTTTCTTTTTCATTATTTTCTTTGCACGAATTTGTATGTAAAATAAGCCTATCTTTTGTAGAAAGTTGTTTATTGCAAAATTTACATTGAAATACGGAATTAGAACCTTGTAAATCGAGGCAATATTTAGTTTTTTTTTGATGTTGTGTTAAAAGATATTTTGTTGAGAATGATTTATTACAAAATTCGCATTCCATTCTTTTATTTCACCGTATTTTTTTAAATGTTTTTTAATAATTTTTGATGTTTTTTGACAAAAAACGTCAAAAAACATCAAAAAATGTCAAAAATGCAAATCGTTAAATTATTCTGTATTTCTATTTTTGACATTTTTTGTCAAAAAACGTCAAAAAACGTCAAAAAACATCAAAAATGCAAATTGTCAAATTATTCTATATTTCTATTTTTGACATTTTTTGTCAAAAAACGTCAAAAAACGTCAAAAATGATTCAACACATTCCTTTTGCAAAAAACAATACGGCAATGATGCCTAGTACTAGTCCGATGTGATAATGGTATTGCATCTTCTTATAGATTCGAACCCATTCTTTTCTCTGTACTGGATCATTCAACTCGAGAATCATCAAATTACTTTTAGGGAATAAAATATAGAAAAAATAAGACGTTAAGAATGTGATAGCACCTACCGTGCACAATAGTGTGGTGGAATTTCTTCTCTCCATATCTTGCATTCCGGAAATATACAACCCAGATAGAAAAAACCCAAAGAGATATCCACAAATATAGATCATTCGACGTTCCTGTGTAATCTTCTTGTATCTTCGTTTTTGATCGTCTGAAAGAGTTTCCATGAAACGAGATGAAATAGCGCATTTATCGATAGAAAACGTCATATACATCATTCCAATCAGAAAAATTGCGGAAATGCCACAAGATAATGTACAAACCATTTTATATTTTAAATAATTTTAAATAATTTTAAATATAAAAATATGAAGCCTCTTGTTATCTTTCTGATATTTATTTTTATATTGATAGTACTAAATTTGATATACGAACCATTTTTGTCTTCAACGTCTTCAACGTTATATGACAATGATAATGATATTCCTAACGTAGCGTTTCCGTTCAAAAATTTATACGACGATCAAGGCAAAAAATTAAACCTGATCTTGATATCAGCACCATTTCGAGAAAAATCACACGAAGACCTATATCAATCGTATAAAGAAAAAGGATTATCGTTTTGCGGAATCTCAAGCTACCTTGACTTTCCGAATCCAATTATTAATCCTTTCGAGGATAAGTATCACGTTGAACAAGGTCATGATTATGTTGGAATGGTAAGAGCGTGGTTGCATTGCTTTCAAAACCCTGAATATATTAAACCGCTTGAAAAACTTCCCCATATGTTAATGACAGAAGCAGATTTAAAAGATGTTAAAAATGTTAGAATTCCCACTGGTGAAAAAGAATACGATTTTTTATATTGTTGTTTATCTGACAATGAACAATGCACGCCAGGATGGCAGTCTTACAATCGCAATTGGGATCTTGCCAAAAAATGCCTTGAGGTGATGTGCGAGATGGGATTGAAAGGTGTATTGGTCGGTAGAAAAAATTGTGAATTTACCGAAAAATGTGACGGCATTGTGAAAGTATTCGATTTTCTTCCCTATCATGAATTTCAGGAACAATTACAAAAATGCCGATTTTTATTTGTCCCTAATATTTCTGATGCTTCCCCACGTGTAATTACGGAAGCTATTTCATACGACATACCAGTTTTGGTCAATCGGAATATTCTTGGCGGGTGGCATAATGTAGTACCGTCTGTAACAGGAGAATTATTTTCTAGCGAGAAAGATTTGCCTATTGCTCTATATAATCTTAAAAATAAAAAGAATGGCTATCACCCTAGAAAATGGTTTATGGAAAATAGAGGAAAGGAAATTTCCGGAGCAAAATTAGCTGAATTTCTTATCGCAACCTACCCGAATTTGAACAATAAAAAGATGAAATACGCGACAGTCACGATATAACGATATATAAATTTAGAGAAGAATCTTATTATTAAGAATAAGATTAGAAATAGAAATGCCAAAACTCTTGTACATTCAACAACGATATTCCGAATTGATTCAAGAAGGGAAAGAAATCACGGTAAATGGCTGGATTCTGTCCGTCCGAACTCAAAAGGATTTGGCATTCATCAAACTAAACGACGGGAGCAATGTCAACGGTCTTCAGATCATTTACGAAGGGGACGTTGGAATCATTGGAATCATTGGAATGCCACTAACACTCGGATCGAGTGTCAAGTGCGTCGGAGTCTTGGTACAATCCCCTGCAAAAGGTCAGGCCTATGAACTGAAAGCGTCGTCCATTACCATTATCGGAGAATCGAACGATAACTACCCATTGTGCAAGGGAAAACTTCCTCTTGAATATCTTCGACGTTTCGCACATCTTCGCCCTAGAACATCATCATACTCTTCCATATTCCGCATCAAATCGGAGATCTCTCATCTTACCCATTGCTTTTTTCATAGTCGAGGATTCATGCATCTCAATCCCAATATTGTTACGGTAAATGAATGTGAAGGCGGAGCCGGTGTGTTTCAACTTACAGAACATGATATTTCTTCTCACTCGTCCCTTCCGAGTATGCCGGCTTCATTATCGACGTCTATTCCAAATGCGACGGATCGTCATGATTGGTCGAGAGATCATTTCGGGCGACCCGCATACCTTACGGTGAGTTCCCAGTTGCAATTGGAAGCTCTTGCTTGCTCCCTCGGGTCTGTTTATACGACTAATAAGAGTTTTCGATCGGAGCATTCTTCTACCCATAAACATCTATCTGAATTTGAGCATCTAGAGATTGAAGATACCTTCCTTACGATTGAAGAATTGATGCAACTTGGAGAAGATTATATCAAATATGTTGGTACGGGATTGTTGAAAGATTGTCAGGAAGATATTGAAAATTTGGGAAAATTTGTGTCGAAGGGTCTTCATGATCGTGTTCGAGAAATCGTGAACGCGACGTTTACGCGTGTAACGTACCGCGACGCAATCGACCTTTTGAAAGCAGGCGGAAAACAAATCGAATACGGAGAAGACTTGTCTTCAGAATGTGAAAATTATCTGACCGAACATTTCAAAGGACCAGTGTTTGTGTGGAAATGGCCATCTTCCATTAAAAGCTTTTACATGAAGCAAATCGGAGATGGGACATGTGAGAACTTTGATTTGTTGATGCCTCACAAAGTAGGAGAGATGATTGGAGGATCGATGCGCGAAGACCGATTGGATGTATTGTTGGACATGATGCGAGAAAAAGGAGTATCTCCCGGACCTCTCGGATTTTATCTAGATTTGCGTAAATTTGGGTCGGTTCCTCACGGCGGGTTTGGTTTGGGATTGGATAGGATGTGCATGCTATTTACAGGGATGGAAAATATTAAAGATGTTGTTGCATTCCCAGTGTATTTTCAGCATTGTGATTATTAGGTTTTTTTTTTATTATTTTTATTATTTATTATTTTAAAGTTAAGTTTGGAAATAAAATGTCTATTTTTATTTTGTCAAGAGAAAAAATCTTACGTCAGCAGAAAATAGAAGAAATGCGGAATCCTTCCCGGTATAAAGATATTCGAAGTATCTCAGATATAGGAGACAAATGCGCCTGGATTCATTCAATGATTTGTCTTTACCTTAATAATGACGTTCATAAAAATGAGGAAGATAAGGAAGATAAGGAAGATATTATTTGTCATATTCTCGAGTTCGAACGCGCGTTAGAATGGCATTATCTGGATGGGATTGAGAAGTGTATTCTTTCTATTAAAAAATTAATGGGGGATGATTTTATTGATTTTGAGGAAGATAAGGAAGATAAGGAAAATAAGGAAGAAGATAAGGAAGATGAGGAAGATGAGGAAGATGAGGAAAAAGAAAATATTAAAGATATTATGAATATTAAAGATATTATGAATATTATGAACATTATGAATATTATTAGAATTAATAGTAAATTATGAGTAAAAAAATAAAATAAAAATAAAATAAATGTCATTCGCGGTATCGAATCCATGTGATGCATTAATATCTCTTCTGATAAAAGAGGGTAATAACGGTACAACTCCTTCTAATTTTTGGATTTCTGATTGGATGGAATGTTTGCTCAGAACAACCGCCTTAAATAATTCAGCTCCCACTGTATGTATAAGATGGTGTTTCATATTTTCCGTGATTGTCTATAACGGATACGCCTACATTTCGAATAAAACTCCCGTCGATTATCAAAACCCAAACGGTTCTAATTATTGGCCATATAATTCTCATGGCCCCATTCAAACCTCTTTCAGTGTATGGATGGAATATGTATGTCAATATTTTGTACCCATTCTCCTTCAAACATGGTTGCCGTACGGAATTTCTCCATATGTGTCTCCTAATCCAGCTTATCAACAACTAGACCCAACTGATCCATCTTCCATGCAAAGCCTTATTGCCACCCATAAACCACTTCCTCCATTAGATTCGCTGTCGCAAGCATCGTTCGATATACTGACAGGCTTGATTCAAGAATATTTTGTCGCTCGTCAAGGAGATGGGTGGTTGACAACGTTTACTTTTAACACTTCCTATAATAATTTTGCAAACTTGTCTTCTTTTATCGATGCTAATAATATTACTACTCCTCAAGATTTAAATACACTCCAATATCCCGATAAATGGACTCCTATTAAAATAACAACGGGATCGAGCTCATCTATCAAATCGTACGTCACACCAGAGTGGGGAACATCTAATGTTGGAATTTTAAATGACAATGATCGTATAGCGATGCAAGCAGATGTACAACAATTGTTTCCCGATCCAGTCACAAAATCGGCGCAATGGGCTAAAGAAATTCAAGATATTTCTGATGTACAGAGACATTTAGATGACGAAGAAAAAATCATTAGCGAATACTGGCTCCAATGTCCGGCGGCTAATGTAAACTCTCTAGATATACCCTTATATGGTACGCCATCTCCAAGTGGTGTATGGCTGGCTTTAGCTGATATTTATCTTCGTTCGAATGGTAAAACGATCGTGGACGAGATTCGATATTATTTTATGGTATCGGCAAGTATTTTTGAGGCATCGTTAAACGCGTGGAGATTGAAACGCGTAAACTTACAAGCACGTCCTGTTCAAAAGATTCGTCAAATGTTATATAATCCTTCACAATCGGTGAATGTTCCGATTCATCAAGATTGGAATCCGGCGACACCTACCGTTAATGGAGTTCCGCAAACTAATAGTGGGGCATATTGGTTGCCGTATCAGACGATTGATACCGTTTCGCCTCCCTTTCCAGATTTTGTTTCGGGGCATTCTACATTTGGCGCCGCTGCTGCCAAAATGATGAATTACCTTACGGGAGACGATACGGTTGTCTTACAAAATCCTGTAACAGATCGTCTAATCTTCAAATACACATCCCAATTATATTACAACAATAATGCATGGGTAAATGCCGCCATCAATAATCTCTTTTTTTATCCTGGATGCAGTGCCGTACAGCCAGCCGACCCAAACAGCCCGAGTAAAGGATACAATGGGGCGTTACAAGTTCCATTGTCAGGAATACGGTTAAATTGGCCGTCGTGGAGTCAGATGGCAAATAGTAATGGGGCGTCTCGTATTTACGGTGGCGTTCATTGGGAAAGTTCTAACCAAGGTGGCCTTCTTCTCGGAAATCTGGTAGCAGATCGGATGTGGTCTCTTTACCAGAATATTTAGAATATTTAGAATATTTAGAATATTTAGAATTTAATAAAAAACATAAATTATATTTGACAAATATAATCTTCCGAGACGGAATCGAACCATCGACCTGATGATATCTTTCGATATTGAAATAAACAACTACAGTCATCCGCTCTACCAATTGAGCTACCGGAAGCTACATATTATGCGGTATTTCTTTAAATGTATTTTTATTTTTATATTTATTTTTTATTATTATACCAAACCCACATGATCATACCGATCGTAAAAAGTGTCAACATACCCGGTCCAAAAAAGCGGGTATACCGAAGATATTTAGAATCTTTACACATAACCTCATAGGCGTCGATCGTTTCGTTTTCTTCCTTTTCATCTTTATTTTCTTTCTTTTCATCTTTATTTTCTTTCTTTTCATCTTTCTTTTCTTCTTTCTTTTCTTGTTTATAATATTTCTGCTGGCATCCCATGTGTACGGTAAAGAGAATAAATAGAATAACCATAATCAATAGATTGGGGAAAGTTACGCGATATCGTAAAAATACAACGACGAGAAGTAGAATGGAGACTACCGTATCTTTTGCGTGATCGTATATGTCTCCAAATTTGCTTGTCATCTTATAACGTCGCGCGAAGTAACCATCAAAGCAGTCGAAAAAATAAGATATAAAGTATAACGAAATAAATAATTCGATACGGCCAGTATACAGAAAGTAACACGATAATATCCCCGTAATCAGAGAATAGGTAGTGATTAAATTTGGGGTATGATTAGTCGCTTTAAACGCTGGCGACAATAAATCACAAAACCGATATAGAATATTATCAATCGGATCGTCTAAGTGTTCTGGTATTTTTCTGCCCATTTTTAATTATTGTATTATAATTAATTTTTTATTTCTATTCTTTTCATTCTTTCTATTTTCTATTCTTTCTATTCGTCGAACGGCGACCGGTTGAACGACGTTTTCGGATTGTTTTCTTGCCACGGCTTCTTGGGCGTTTTGATTTTTTACGCTTGCCAAATGAGAATTGAGATTCAACGCTTGATTTCTTAGACACGCCTTTCTCATCGAATTCTTTTATGGCTTGATTCCAAACTTTGATACCTTCATTTAATTTAGCCAATTCACCATCATATATTTTTTTTAGTGCGAGATATTGAGATTGTTTATCTGTAAGTTGTTGTCGACTTCCTTTAAGATTATTTCCCAAATTTAGTTCGTTTTTACGTTTATCGGATTCAACAATATTTGACAATGATATATGTTGTCCATATTCTACGTTCCAATTTGCAAACGGTTTCATATTAAATACAGCTCTATCAAGATTCTCTATTAATATTTGTAAACCTCCATTTTTTAATGCATCAAAATCTAGTCGAAGTTTACGTCTTCGTTCTTTTTCAGCTTCTATAGCTTTTTCAGCTTTTTCAGATTCTTCAGCTTGTCTAGCTTCTATAGCTTGTCTAGCTTCTTTAGCTTGTCTAGCTTTTTCAGATTTTTCAGCTTTTTCAGCTTCTTTAGCTTTTCTATCTTCTTCATTTTTTTCGTGTCTTTTCTTCTTCATTTTTTCTGCTAGTAATCTTGCCTTTAATTCTTTAGTGTTAAGCGGGATAGCTTCACGTTCTTCAGGTGTAACCATTGGGGTTGATTCGCCTGAAGAAAGCGATGAAGGCGAAGATTCCATTACAAGTTGTTCAGGTTGTTGATATTGTGGATATTCACTAACGTTGGAAAGGTCTATCTTAATACCTTCAGGGCGTGTAATCGGAAGAGCATCCGAAGGTGGGCTTGATACATTTATGGCTTGGACGGCTTTTGGCTGTGATTGACATTTCTCATATTGTTGCCGGAGGTCGGAAAGTCTTCTATTAAGAGACTCTTCTTTTTCTCTCATCATTGTTTCTAGTTTTTGTCGGTCAGAATTAAGTCTCTTAATAATCTCGTCTTTTTGTGATATATCACCTTGATATTCTCTTTCTTTTTCCATAATAATATCTCTTGCGTTCTTCCACTCTTCTTGTTGTTTAGCAAATTTTTGATTATTTTCATTAAAATCTTGTTGGAGTTGTTGGAGTTCGGCTTCGATTTTACTCTTTTTTTGATATCTTTCCTCCATAAACGTTTTCAAAGTTAATTCCTTTCCTTCTAATTGTTCTGATTTCGATTTTAACATTTCTTCTGTTTGGGCTAATTGCTGTCGCAACGACTGAACATTTCTATCACATTCCGTCTTAGAGGAATTCACTTTAGACTCTAACGATAAAATATTTTGTTGGTATTGTTTGTTTTGAATGTCAATTTTATCAATTAATCCCTTGTTAATATCTTTAAATTGATCGAAACTAGTTTCTATTTCTTTTTTCATTGCTTCTAGTTCAGAAAATGCTTGTTGATTACTAAGACGTTCATTTTCATATTCGCTTTTTAAATTAGCCATTTCTCTCATTGCACCTTCTTTTTCTGCAATAAGCTGGGTATGCAATTGACGTAATTCAGCTAATTCTCGATTTTTTCCATCAATTTCTCCAGTTTTACTTGCTAATTCTGCCATAAGTCTCTGAATATCGTTACTTAATTTGGCATTACTTTCACCATCTAAACGAGCATCTCTAGAAATTTTTCCCATTTTTTCTGTGAAATTTTTTAGTTCTGATGATGACAACGCTTCTTTTTCGACTGCGCTCTTTAGCTGTTGTTGTAATTCGGAAAATTGAGCGTTTAATGTAGTATGACGTGTATTCAAATCACGATAATCAAAAGATAAATTATTTAAAGCTTGTTCAAAACTTTGTTTTTGTTTTTCACAATCTCTTAATTTTTGTATAGTTGATGAGTTGTCGCTTTCCAACATTTCAATTCGTCTTTCAATCGTTTTTTTTGCTTCCGATATTTTTTGATATTCAGCGCGAAGGTTAATGAGACCTGCTTCTGCTTTTTCTCGTTTGTATTGTTGTTGATCGCGTAAATTTGTTTGTTCGACTACATAACTCTTGTTTTTTTCTCTTAATTGGTTATTCTCATTGTCTTTTTCTTTAATTTGTGTGGTAAGAGTCTCGATCCGAACTAAAAGTTCTTGGCTATCATTTTTTACTTCTTGTATAGATGCTTTTAATGCCGGCGCTGATTCGACTGGTGCAGGGCGTTGTAGGTCGCGTTTCATATTTTGCAATTCCTCACTAATTTGATCATATTCGCCCTGTAAAGCTGATTTGGCCGAACGAAGAATTTCATGTGCCTCACGGTTTGATATCAAATTTTGCTTGCATTTTTCTTCAAGATCTTTCAGTTTGGAAAGATCAACAGATAACTCATCATATTTTCTTTGTAATTCGTCAAATTTTTGCGTTTTTCCAGAAAGTTCAGCCAAATGTTGCTGTACAAGATTAGACATTTGCTCACGAATGACTTGGGTTTCTCCATTAAGAACAGAAATTTGTGCTGGCAATGACGATAATGACGCATTTTCGTCCATTAATTTTCGCGTTCTTTCCTGGCACTCTGAATGTTCTTGGCGAAGTTCTTCTAATTGAGTTTGATATTTTCCAGAATCAGCTAATTGTCTAGATACTCTTTCTAAATTTTCATTGCATTTTTGATGTTCAGCACGAAGGTTAATTAGGTCTGCTTCTACTTTTTCTCTTTTTTCTCGTTCCTGTTCGCGTAAATCTATTAATGTGTCATTCTCAGCCTGTGTTTTCTGTATTTGTGCATTGCAATTCTGTTCACGCCGTGTTATCTCTCCAATTTGGTTTGAAAGACGTTCTCGTTCAGATGTCGAAGCGTTAAGTAAGGCGTTAATTTCATCCTTCTCGCGTCGTGCAACACTGAGATCTTCCTTCATTCTCTGCGTAAGTTCTGCAATTTCTTCCGAACAATCTTTTCCTTTACGAAGTTGTTTCTGAAGGTCTTCGATATCAGATTTCATTTCCGCACGTACATCCCGTTCGCGCTCAATAAATTCTTTATTTTTTTCGAGTAATTGCGCTTCCAATTCTGCAACTCGTTGATTACATCTTCCAAGACGTGTTTGACATTCAGTTATCAAACGATCCTGTTCTCCTTTCACACCAGACAATGATCGAATTGCCGCTTGAATACGTTGACGTCTTTGTTGAGTGGTAAGGCATTCTTGATCATTATGATTTGGATATCGTTGGCGATATTCACCTTCACGAACACGCCGTCCGTTCTCAAAAAACATCAATTTATTCGCAGTGGTTCGCGTACAATGATGACTCATTTATTATTTATTTTTTTTTACTTTAAAACTTTAAACTTTAAAATTTATAAAAATAAGAAAATAAGAAAATAAGAAAATAAGAAAAATTAAAAGGTTAAAATAAAAATTCAATAAAAAATTTTATTTATTTTTATTTTTCTTTTTATAAATGAGCGACAATTTACTTTTGACTTTACTCGGGGCAGTCAGTGTTGGCGCGCTTGTGATGAGCATGAATAAAGAAGATGAGATCCGTGAAAATTGGTGGGGTAATGTACAGTTCACATCCCAACGAATTGAGGAGACATCCGTGGGTGGTGTTCCAACTCAAATTTCAGAACGCGATCCCAAGACAATCCAGTCTGGTCTTCAACAATTACAACAAACAGGCAACCAACAAATGATGCAACAGATGCAACAACTGCAAGCTGTTTCGATCGGACCTGACGCACCAGCTGTGACGGAAAGATTTTCGTATCAATCTAATTATCAACCATCTCTCGGATCAAGTGCTGTAACCAACAACGATTACGTCTCTTACCCACAATTTAATCAATCTATTACAGCGCCGTCCCCATCTTTAGGTCTTCCGGCTCAAATTCGTTACAATCCTCCATCGTTGAATAACATGGGTATTACTGAAAATTTTTCGTGCAATACGCGCCCAGTATCCAATATGGATTACGCCAATGTCGTAGAAGGATTTATGTCAAACGATCCCTCTAACCCAAGCCCGGCCCCTGCATACGCCGCCGGAAACTATAATAAAGCTGTTCAAGAGGCTTCCAACGCTAGCAAACTACCGATTGGTAGCATGGAAGCCGGTCAAGGCCCTGCCCCTGAAAATGTGATTATGTTTGATCGTTACATGGTTGTGCCTGGTAAATCGGCGGGTCGTTTTAACCGTGGCAACGGTATTGTCGATCGTATTCGAGGAGACTTGCCAGTGTGCGTTGACCCGTGCCAGAAAGGTTGGTTTGCCAGTCCTGGTAACCCTTCTCAGCTCACGGTGGGCGCGTTGGCAATCATCGGAGGCAATGGCGAACAAGCAAATGCGATTTCCAACTTTACGCAATTGTATGGAGCCAACAATGCAAATCTTCCAAGCAGTGGTCGCGGCAATCCTCAAATGCAGATGCTTTCCCAGGTTGCTCCAACGAATGGAACGACCTCTGTTTCATCATTTCAGTAATTTCAGTAATTCCGTTAAAAAGTTAAAAATGTTAAAAAGTTTAAAAAGTTAAAAATGTTTAACTTTACTAAAATTATAATAATAAAGTAAAGATGTACTCGAAAAAACCTCTTGTTACATACTCTCTACCTTATCATGGGAAAAGAGACTCAACTTTTACCGATATGATTAGAAATGTATTATCATTGGGTCTATCTCCCCAAAAAATAGATTTATTGCTTAACGTAGATGGCATCAGAATGTTTTCTACGGCGTTTACCCATAAATCCGTAAATGATAATGACAATTATGAGTTTTGGGAAACATTGGGAGATTCGACATTAAATAAATGTGTATTGTGGTATATTTCGAGACGTTTTCCCCAAATTAATTGTCCTGCTGGATCGGACCTTCTGACACGTCTAAAAATTAAAATTATTAAATCAGATAGCTTTTCCAATATTGCAGATTCTATTGGATTTTGGCCGTTTGTTAGTGTCGATCAAACCCTTCGTGTAAATGAAAAACAAAGTATATTAGAAGATGTATGTGAAGCGTTTTTTGGAGTGTTGGAATTTTTAATTGACAAACATATTGGACTAGGTTATGGTTATAGTGTTTGTTATACGATCCTATCCGAATTATTGGATCGACGGAAAATTGTTCTTTCCTATAACGAAATTGTTGACTTTAAAACACAGGTAAAAGAAGTATTTGATGCCTTCAAAAATATTATTGGAACAATAAAATATATCAACCGTCCTGACACAACAAATCCGTCAAAAGTTTATGTATTGGTTCAACAGACCTTGCCAAGTGGAATGACATCTAAATTAGCAGAATCTATTGGCAATCGTCTGGACGAGACAGAACAAGATGCTGCTAAGAAGGCATTAGAAAATCTTCGTTCACAAGGATATTCTAAGAATGTTCCACCTGAATATCTTATGTTTTGTACATAGTATGGTGATGGTGATAAATGATAATAAAATTGATTTCAATAAACTAAATATAAGATTATATTTAACATTTAACACCCGAATATGAACTGCCAAAATTGTAAGAATCCTGCCGACAAACAATGCGCTTGTCACGGAGTTTTCTATTGCTCCAAGGATTGTCAAACGGCCGATTTTCCCGAACACAAACAGGTTTGCCAATCGGTTGCGAGGATGAGAGATGACAAGAAATACGCTAAGAAAGAGGCGAAGAAAGAAATCAAAAAAGAGATCAACAAAATCAAGAGTTTCAAATCGGCGATTCACAACAACGACAAGATGCAGGATGTCGTTTCAACCTTCGAAAACAAGAATTTTACTGTAACGGTCTTATGTGACGGCCATGGTCATTGCGATGTCCGTGCGATATATCCGAAAACATCGGCTGATTTATTCGTTCGTCTCGTTCAGTCTGGACGAACCGATTACCCTAACTGGGCAAAGGAAATTGATCTTGCTTGTGCTGAGGTGGCGAAGAGCGTTTATTCGCTCGTCGAGGGCTCCGACGGAGTTCTTTACAAATACAATGGAGATATTTTTCACGGAGGCACGACCTTATCGGCTATTATTATCGATCGTCGTAGCGGAGAAATTATATGGATCAACGCTGGCGATTCTGATATATGCTTCTTTAGTGAATCTGGAGAGGTAGAAACACTCAGTTCCGATCATTCTCCCAGTTCGATCGAATCATGGAAACAGCTGAACGATTTGCGTGAAAAGGGTGTGAATGTTGGAACACTACGATGGAATTCGAGTGGTCGTAAAAAAATTTGTTCGCCGATGACTAAACTGAATTCCTGTCCTCTAATATTCGATGATAAAGGAACACCGATTGACTATGCGATTGATTGTTCAAAAGTCGTCCACAAAACGACTGAAGAATACCACGATGCGTTCTCTGTCTGCCAAACACATCCTACATCAGAGAACAAACAAAAGTTGAATGTAAGTCTCGAGAATTATCAAAAGGCTGTTCATGTTCTCAATTCTCACCCTTATGTATCTGTAAACAAGCTCCTGATCGTATCGTCGGCAAGTGGTGATTATGGATGTTATCTTATGGGACCTGTTGATTGTAAAACAGGATTGGACACTGAACTGGCCATGGTTCGAGCGATTGGCGATAGACATGCAATGTTGCATGGTGCAACGTGTGAGTTTTCGATCGGACGCAGACCTCTTTCGGCTTTTACGAATGGTTGTTTTTTTGTCGCGTCTGACGGAGTTTGGGATTCTTTTCGCAAGGAGAATCTTTCTACGTTCGTGGTGTCGAAAAAAAAGAATGACGAGTTTGTCGATGATAAGGATATCCTTACCTATGTTGTCGAATCGGCTTTGACAAAATTCGGCAAGAAACATGATGACATTTCTTTCGCGTTTGCCCGTAAATTCTAAATAAAAAATAAAGATAAAAAGAAAAATAAGAAAAATAAAGATAAAAAGAAAAATCACTTTTTGGTGATTTTTGAACCTGTAAAAAAAAAATATTTATTTTCTATTTTTAAACTTAAATTTGTCAAGTACCGATGATATATCACCGCCCAATAAACTTGAAGTTGAAGGTAGCGAAAACGAATAATACAAGAGACCTAATGATGCGATCAAGAAAATGATTCCGAGAATCAAATTAATAACAAGATATATTTTGTTTTTTGGCATCTGTTCGTTCATTTTGGGGGAGTCACATTTATTGTAGCATTGGATTCCGATGGAAGCAGTTGCAATAGCCATAATTGCAGCAATAATTAATAAAATGGCTAACGTGAAAACGTGCCCGTTCATCTTTTATTATAAAATATAAAAATTAAAACTAAAAAATTAAAACTAAAAAATTAAAACTAAAAAGAATTAAAAGTAAAAATAATAAATAAATGAGGAGATCGATACGGCCACGGAAAAAACGAACATCACGATCCGGAAAAATAAAAAACAATAAACCTATCAAAGTTGTGTTGGATTTAGATAATACGTTGATTTATTCATGGGATTATACAAAATTTGATAAAGAAAAACTTGGTAAACATTATATCTGTTACAATATGGATGAAGATTATATGGTGTGCGAAAGACCTGGCTTACAACCATTTTTAACATGGCTATTTCAAAATTTTGAAGTGATGGTTTGGTCAGCCGCTAGTCCCGATTATGTTGATTTTATTGTAAAAAAAATTGTGATAGGTGATCACAAAAATCGAAAGATTAAACATATTTTTAATTCCGAAAAATGTGATGAAAGTCAAGAAAAGTATAATGGAGACACTAAAAATTTGAATTTATTATGGGATACATACGATTTTGAGGGTTACGGGCCATACAATGTTCTTATTATTGATGATATGGGGCATGTTATAAAATCTCAACCGTCTCGAGCCATTCGTATTAAAAAATTTGTTGCTAATGAAAAAAGTATAGGCGACACTGACTTTGAACGAATAAAAAAGATTTTGAAAAAGATTCTTGTTCGATTTAATGAGACCGAAAAAGATCCTTCGTATCGTCTTGTTACTACATCCGATATAGATGTAAGTGTATAAGAATAAATATAAGAAATAGATTTCTAAAAACAAATCTATCTACAATAAAATATGTCACGTATTTCGGATAATACCTATAATAATATGATCAGTTTATTAAATACATTGAATAACATCCGTAGATCATCGAATCTATCAAATAATTCGAATAATTCGAATAATTCGAATAATTCGAATGAAATTGGGAATATACGTATTCAGAATATAGAAAATATAGAAAATATAGAAAATGAAAATAAGAATGAAAATCCTACGATTTCTTTTGCCAGCATTGTATCGTCTCTGGTTGAAACTGGTTTACGTTCTTATACTCGTCAGCATCAACAATGGCGATGGTATGATTATGTAATGGATTTTATCGATCAAATTGATCCTAATAACTCTCAATCTTCTCAATCACAATCTCCGTCATACTCTGTTATATTGAGCAGAGAACCCGGAGACTCACACGAAACCTGTTCAATATGTTTTGAAGAATATAAAAATGATACACCTATTGCTATTACTGAATGTCAACATTCGTACCACCTTTCTTGTATCGAATCATGGTTGGAACGAAAAAGAGATTGTCCAATCTGTCGTGCTCCTATCTAATTTTATTTTTTTATTTTTTTATTTTTTTATTTTTTTATTTCACGTAATTTTTAACTTTATTTTTATCATACGTAATGTATCCTGCATATGACATTCCAACGGCAACACCTACGAATCCCGCTCCGAAAACAGCACCAATAAAGGGCCCCCATTTCCATTTGTTGGCAACATCGTCATAGGCCCATTTTGGTTTTGAAGCACCAACTGATACTACAAAAATGAATCCAAAGACGAAAAAGAGGATAGAAGATAATCCTATACCGTTCATTCCCATATCGTTTAATTTTGTTTGATAAAATGGCAAACTCATTTATTAAAATGAGTTTTTTATTTTTTTTTATAATTATTTTCTTATTTTCTAACTAAAGTTACGACCAAATGACTGTAGATAAGATTTTTTGATTTCACCCACAAGACCGTTCTCTAGTTCTTTGAAAGAAATAACGAGCGGATTTTGAGACTGTTTATCATCTTTTTTATCCACATTCTCATTCCAAAATTTCACATATTCCTCATTCTGAAATGGTTGGTCATTTGACGCGTTTTCTATTTGATTGTTGGGTCTCCATATGGGAGAGCGACCGTCATCTTTTTTCTCCTGATTCCAAAATTTTGAGAGATTTCGGTAATCATATTTTTGATATTGTTCAGGATTTATATTTGGAATAGGACCGTATTTACCAGGCTCTTTTACAAACGGAAGAGTTTCAAGAAATTTTTCGGTACGAGTCTGAAGACTTTTAATTTTCATATCCAAGGCATACTGTTCAGCTTTGGTCACAAATGTTGAAGCATATTTTTGAAAATTTTCGATTTCTTCAGAAAGTACCTTGTCTATATCTCCGTAAAAAAGGCGAATATCACTTTGTTCGAACCTTTCCCGAAGAGGTTTTGACTTGTTTGATTTGATAAATTGAAGAAGACTCAGAATGGTATAAGAATCAAATTCATCACCTGTCTTTTTCAGGTCTTTAATATAGGAGAGATACGAGTCAAGCTCGCCATTATCACGAATAAACTTTGCGATCTCGACGAAAAGTTCGCGATCTTGGCGATCTTTCGCGAATTGATCGAGATCCTCGTCAGATGGATTTTTTGCAAGAATTGCAAACCGTTTGCGTTCTTCGTCTTTGAATTGTTCCTTTGCTTTTTCTGTAAAATTTTTTTCTTGAGTTCTCGCGGCGCTTTTTTCTTCTTGAGAAGTTTTATTACCACGTTTGGCTGGTTTTTTCTTTCCCCCCAATGTATCAGGAATTCGAGACATCTTTATCTCTTTATCTTTAAGATAAATAACTTATAAAAATTCATTTAAAAATCAATTTTATATTATATTTAATAAGATATTGCATATATAAGATCACATAAAATGTACGGTTATATCGCGATTTTGGCATTATTGGCCACTATTTACAAACTTAAGCCTTATTTTTCAACTGGATACCTCTTATATAAAAGTTTTAAAAATATGATTGATCCGGATGGGACAAAAGGGCATTTTTTTGTATTGTCATCTCTAACTAGTTTCTGGAAAGATAAAATGAATTATGAGAATCGACCTCCCATCGAAAAATTTAATAGAGATTACATTAAAATCTCGTATGTCTATAAGGATAAACCTTATTTTTATTTATTGAAGGTTAAAAGAGGAGTAACTCCTTTGTTATCTATCGTAGACGATAGTGGCAACGATATCATGGGGGAGATGATTCCATATCTTGGTCCAAACCTAGATTGTCATCATATTTCTCTAACTCCCAAAGATTTTGGGTACGAGCGTATTACGGTGACAACTGTATTGGACAGTACCGTTACGTTTGAAGAAAATGATTTGATTTCATTCTAAACATTCTAAACATTCTAATCATTCTAATCATTCTAATCATTCTAATAAAAAATTTTAATTAAAATTTTTACAGTAATAGTTTTTCACGAAATACTTTTGAAATGGGATGCATCTCTTTTTTATTCATATTCCGATCATCATTCGCGTTCACACTTCGGATCGTAAACATAAACTCATATTGAATTTTATAAAAGGATTCTCTAAATTCCTTAATCGACATTGAACCTCCGTATTCTTCAAGAAGTCTCCAATCTGGTGCCTGTAGCAATTTTTCAGCTTTTTTACCTACAAAATCGTAATAAAGAGTATGTAGAAGCGAATAGCTTTCTTTATAAAAAAGATCATTATTTTTATCTTTAATGAAAGAAAGAGCGCAATTAAAGCTACAAAAAATACCATCCGTAAGATAGTAATTATTTTCTATCGGTGTAATTTCAATATGTTGTTGAATATCAACATTGGCCATAATTTTTTCCATTTTCCTGGTTGTTGTATTTTCTTTCATATTATATTTATCTTTGGTAATATGTGACACATAGCTTTTTTCCATGACGGAATGGATATACTTGACGGGACAGCCAAGTGGACGGGTATCGAATGAATGTCTACACCAAAAACATTTTACATTAGTTTGGATAGGAAGCCGATGGTGTTTAGTAAATTCGACCATTGTAATTTTCGTATTATATTGTTTTTTATTTTCATCCAGAAAGGAGATTGGATAATCGGTATCCGACATGATAACATCGGAAATTTTTGTAGTTTTGGCGGGTGTATCTTTTTCTTTGTTTTTGTCAAAATTTGAAAGTACGACTAACCCATATTTTAGGTTGGTAGAAATAAGATCGACATTTTTTAGAGTAAATGTTCTTTTTTTAGAAGTCGGGCCAAGATGACTCATTTTATAATGTTATGTGTTATGTTATAAAAACATTTTTAAAACATTTTTAAAAAATCAGACTTAATAAACTTTAAACTTATTATATAAAATGAGATGGTTGGGACCTGAACGATTTTGGTTAGAAAATCCACTGGTATTAACGAAACATCTTACATTATTGCCCAAAAATGATATGAGTATAGAAGAGCAAATGAATTGTGTTACTCGTCTTGTAATTTTTATTTTTTTAATACTTCATCTTATCGGCTATCAACAATCATTATTATTTTTTATACTTTCAAATATTTTTATTATTATTCTTTACTATTTACAAAAGAGTAAGAATCAAATGCAATCATCTTATGAAAATTATTCTCCAATTCCATCAATTCCATCAATTCCCTCCTCCGCTTCATCTCGTCAATCGAGTAGGAATGCTTATATCGAAAAAACAGAACATCTCTATCAACAAGGTGTAAACGAGTATAAAGATAATCGATATACGTTTGATAAATATCCAAGCTATTTTACACAGCAGGTAGAATCGAATATGATTGTTACCCCCGATCAGTCATTTCATTCGAATAACCAGGCATTGGTTGGGCAAGCGAATCCCAAAACACGAATCGCTCCGATTGTTGCCCATCCGATATATGAATGGCATTACTGGAAAAATAATGATTTTGTTGTGCCAAATATTATCAATGAGAAAACCGAACAAGATTATTATGGAAGTGGTTATTACACGTCCGAAAAAGTATCGAAACAGGCTATGCCATCTTCTGCACCATCTTCATATCGAATTAATTCGAATTATGCCAATAATGACCCAATTTTACAAAATGCATCGGTCAACAACCCAATTCTTAATACAGCCAATAAAACTACTAAAGTTAAATCGAATGTGGTTGAAGGCTTTACATATGTGGGAGGAGATAACGAAAAGAAAAAATGCAACTCTTGTACCATGCCAGATCCGGGAATGATGGTTTCCCAAAAAGATCGAACCAATGGCGATTTTAAGAAATTCGACCAAAAAAATGGGGACGAGAAAAAAGTCCGTTATACGGGAGATGTCATTGAGACTACGGGGTACGATGAAACAAATTTACAATACAATTTACCGTCTAATTATGCGTCGTCTAACTGTCAACGAAAGCCTGAATTAAGCGAATTAAATGCTCAAATTTTCACCTCGACCATCGTGCCGGGTGTATATTACAAAAATGAAATCATTGAACCCATCAACAATAATATTGGCATATCATTTGATCAACAGATTCCTCCTCGAAAAGTTGTGAAAGAAAACGGCGAGATTATGTACACCAGCATGGATCCTAAGTTATATACACCAGTTGAAGAACTTGCTCAACCGTTAGATGTTCCTTCTACTTATGATGTATACGATCCTCGTTCAAACGGATACGGAACATCATACCGTGGCTATACCGATAAAATGACAGGAAGACCGCGATTCTATTATGATGATGTTAACGCGATTCGCAGACCCAACTATATCGCTCGTACAGACATTGATCATATCAAAGGAGTTGACACGTATGGTCCTATTCGGTCAGACGAAGATACTCAACTGAGCAACGATACAATCAGAGAAACGGTCCAGAACGCGTTTAGCGAGCAGACAATTGATTTCCGAACTGATATGATGACACGGTTGATGCGCAAACGCAACGCCGAATTGTGGCAACTTCGTATGGCTCCGAAGTCAGGTATGCAAAAGAATTTTAAGTGTTAAATTATTATATTTTTAATAAAAATGATTTATTTATCGTTATTTACTTATTTTTTCATACTTTACATGCAATTCGAATATGTCATATGCCAAATATATAGATCTTGATATTCATATTCATAATATTCTTGATATTCATATTCATGATATTCATGATATTCCTACAATCGACAAAACGTTTGAACTTCTTCTAGGAGAAGACGCATTCAAGATTTGTATAGTATCAAGAAAAGATGCTGAACAATTCATTTTTAGAAACAAGAATATTGCAATCGTTCGATACACGTCTCAAACTTCAATCAAACATTGCGCTACCGAAAATAAAAGATCAGATATCGTCGAAAAAATGGACGGCGTCTTGAAAGTTGTTACGTCAGAAATCGAGGACGAAAAAGAGACTGACTTTGAGACGGCTCGACGAATACTGATGGAATTTCGACATGATAATCTTCTTCCAATGGTGACAATTTCATTTTATTCTTCCGTTTCAACCGTTTATCAAGGACGAAGTGTTCCTCCTGGGGTTCGGCATGTGCAAATTTTTTCGTGTGACGAATTTCACAAAACCATCGAATCTGTAAAAAAGCTTGGGCCAACAATTCTCTATGGTCACGATACTCCTCTTATCGAAATTCAACAAATTCCAGGAAATAATTTTAACTTGCACAAGATTCCCGAGGCTTCTATCAAAGAGTGTTTGGTGCCTGGTTCGTATCATAAAGAAAAATAAAATAAAAAATATTAAATACTTTATTATATAAAGTATGTTTTTTAAGACATCAAACGGTGAGATCGATTGGACAGGTAAAGATGGATGGTATAACCCTGTAAAATCATCAGAAGGATTTAAATTTTCTAATAAAAAGTCTGACATGTTTAGAATGTTTATTCAAGTGTCTATTGTAGCTCTTGTTATATTGTTGGTATATTATCTATATCGAATGTATCGAATGTCAAGTAAGTCGTAAAATTTTATATTTTCAATATATCATATAAAAACATGATATATTTAAAATATAAAATGTCATCCCGCCAAAAATATGAAGGATATGCTACCTATTCAACTTATAATGGAGGAGATGCTACCCCCCCGGCACAACCGTCATCTTTAGAACGTTTTTCGAATGCACCTCCACCGGTTAATCCACCACCACCACAAGCCTATCCATCTCAGATGATTCGTTCCGTGGCACAACCAATGAATGGACCAACGAATCTTTATGATCAACGACCTTCACAAGGTCCTCCTCCACAACAAGGCCCTCCGCAACAATATCACCCTCAATATCCCCCTCAACAAAATCAGAATCAACATCCCCCTCAACAAAATCAGAATCAACAAGGGCCTGTTGAAAATGACATTCCACATCGGATTCGTACCATTCCAATCGACAAATTATATGAACTTCTCTCCAATAAAACTCACTTCTTTATCCAAAATCAACAACCCCTTCGCATTTTTATTAAAATTTCGACCGACTGGTGTAAACCATGTATTAAGATTAAACCAGAGGTGAAAAAAATCTCCATGAATCCAAAATATGCAAGTATCCTCTTCGTCGAATTAAATGGAGACGAATTGTCACAACACGAAAAACTCTCGTCCAAATTAAAAGTAAGCGCAGTTCCATCCTTCTTCGGTTTTGTTGCGGGTCAACAAGTTGGATTTATGGCCGGAGCAGATGTGAATGACATCGTAAAACTATGCGACAAAATTGTAAACGTCTAAAAAATATTTTAAATACGATATTTAAAACTATCTGTATCTTTAAAAGGACTTGAAATGGCCTCAAAAGATACAATCACGTTTCGTATTAGGGAACTTGATCCCGATATTATCGCGCCATCTACTAGAAATATGAATCGGCCCGAACAAGGAGGTAGTAAAATTGTTGTTATCGGAAAGCCCGGTACAGGTAAAACAACCTTGATTACGAGCTTATTATATGAGAAAAGTCATATTTTCCCGATTGGGCAAGTAATGAGCGGTACGGAAGATAGTAACGGTCATTATGGGAAAATTTTCCCGTCGTCTTTCGTATACAATCAGCTGGAAAAGGGAAGAATTGACGATTTGATCAAACGTCAAAAATTGGCTAAACAACATCTTCCCAACCCATGGGCAATTCTTCTTCTCGACGATTGTACCGATGACCCAAAAATATTTAACGACCCAATGTTTCAAGGAATTTTTAAGAACGGAAGACATTGGAAAATGCTATTTCTGTTAAGTCTTCAGTACAGTTTGGATATTAAACCTGTTATTCGTACAAACGTTGACGGTACTTTTATCCTCCGCGAAAGTAACTTGCGAAATAGGAAGTCTCTGTGGGAAAATTATGCCGGTGTTTTCCCTGACTTCGATCAATTTTGTCAGGTTTTGGATCAAATTACAGATGATTACACAGCTTTGTATATCCATAATGCAACCACTTCCAATAAAGTGGAAGATTGTGTTTTTTGGTACAAAGCCAAATCTATCCCTCAAGATTTTCGGATTGGCAGTCAAGACTATTGGGATTTTCACGACGAGAGATACGACTCTGAAAAAGATAAACCATATTAAAAATGTTTAAAAATGTTTATTTATTTTAAAATATTTTAATTTAAATATTTTAAAATATTTTAAAATAAATAAACAGGATGTATAGGATTCGTCCTAATCCAAGTGCCAACGATAAAACAATAACTATTATGGACGCTGTTGACACAACAGAAAATAAGTTGGGTTTGGATGAAGGTGATGATGTATCTAAAATTAAGAAATTTATCAAACAAAACCAGGATGGTTACAAGATTTTTCAAAAATATAAAGATTTTGATCTGTTTAATTATAAAACCCAAAAATTTTTACAGGATAAAGATCTCAAAAATTTAGATGAACTTAAGGTTGTTATTGTTCCAATGATTTCTATTAACGTTAGATATAAGAATGACGGGGCAACTATTCGTTGTATGGCAGACATTGTAGACATTAAGAATAAAATTATCGATCAATATCCTATACTTTACGATCTTTCTAACATTAAACAATATATACATCTCATAGATATTGAAACACGGAAAGAAATTGATGAATTAGTTCAGGATGGTGTATCATTACAAATTACGGCTTCAACAGACGATGAAATCAAACGTGATATGATTGAGAAACTTAAACTTAAACAATCTGAGTCGGGATTAACATACGATCTTGATATTGGAAAGTTAGACTCATACAACACTTATATGGCGCAATATGCACTTCAATATTATATTGATAGTCTTGAAATAACAGGTACTGAAAGATTTGACCGTCCTCAATTATCAAATATATTCAATATTCTAACAAACTCAAATATAAAGCTGAAAAAACTAATTATTTCAATCGATTATACCGAATTATCGGGAAAACAATATTTTTTTAGATTTTTAAACAATTGCACGATTCCAAATTTGGAATTTAATACACGCTTTTATTCTAATGAAATCCTAGATATTGCGAATGCAGTAAAGGGGAATAAGAATATCATGTCTCTTACATTTGTTACAGAGCTAGACGAAAGTGAACCAATAATTAAGACGGCTCTTTCTATTATCAGAGAAACCCTTATGCGTAATCAGGGTGGTAATCAGGGTAATATCAAACACGTAGATGTAAAAGAATCTAAACAAACTGGACCATCGATAGAATCGTTAACTTCTCAAGATTTAAATGCATTATTTTTAAAGCTTTCAAAAACAGAAAACCCAACAAATGAAGATTATGAATTATATACAAAAGTAGTAAATGAACGAGACCGTAGAGAAAAACAAAAATATCGAACTGAAATTGACAAATATAAAAATAATTTAAACCTAGATAATTATAATCTTGGAGAATTAAAAAGACTATACATAGCGTTCGGGGCAGCGGCTGATGAAAATGACAAATATGAACATAACTTATGGACTAAAATTAAAGAAGAGATTAAAAAACGTGATCCAAAAGGGTCGGAGTTATTTTTTATATAAAAAATGAAAAAGGAATTATAAATAAATAAATTTATAATAATGAATGATTCTATCAAAACAAAATCGTCACCCGCGTGACGAACGGATTGTATTTCATGAAGATACACATACATACGAGGTAGACGGCTCATCATCTGGAATCATCAGTGTGACAACATTTATTCACCATAATTTTCCCACATTTAACGCCTACGCTGTACTGAAAAAAATGAAAAATAAAAAGGAAAAATACCCTGGAATGTCCGACACAGAAATTAAAAAAGCGTGGAATGAAAACGGGAAAAAGGCATCTGGACAAGGGACAGGAATGCACCATGCGATTGAGTTGTACTACAACGGTGTTGGAGGCGATGGAGGCGATGGAGGCGATGATGAGGAAATTAAGTTGGAAAATAAAGAATTTTCGTATTTTTTACAGTTTCACAATGAGGTTATTGTCCCTCGTGGGTTGACTCCATATCGAACGGAATGGAGTATTTTTGATGGGGATATTGATCTCGCCGGACAATTAGACATGTTGTATAAAAAACCAGACGGTACATACGGATTATATGACTGGAAAAGAGTCAAAGAAATTAAAAAAAATAATCCATACAGGGAATACGGAATGGGTGTGCTACGAGACGTTGAACACTGTAACTATAACCATTATTCCCTTCAACTCAACATTTACAAAAAAATTCTAGAAACTCGCTACGATCTTCGCGTAAGCGAGATGTATCTCGTCATCCTCCACCCCGAAAATGATAATTATATCACTATTCCTGTCGGGGACGAAATGATGCGATATGTAGACCTTCTATTCGACGAAAGGTATCGCGAAATTCGCAAGGGCGAATAGAAGGAATATAAAAATAAAAAATAGATTTAAAGAGATGCTGAATATATATCAGCTCGGGTAGCTTAGTCGGTAGAGCGTGTGACTGTTATCATCTATTGATTGATATCACAAGGTCAATGGTTCGATTCCATTCCTGAGCGAAAATTATATTTAATAAAATATAATATTACTACTTTACTACGCGATAGATGATCGCGCCATTCTTCCGAGTAATTCTAACATAATCACCTTTCTGGAAGGCATAGTACCGACATACGGCGTCGTTTTGAAGAATTGACGGAAGTTTTCCTTTGTATTTCGAATCCAATTCTTCTTTCTCTGAGTCTGTTACAATGGTGTGTCTGGGAACAAGTCGATGTTTGGTAATATTTATTTGAAGCTCGTTCATGGAAAACAGCTCGAAATCATATTCGAGGGTCTCTAACGATTTTTTCGCGCTCGATGTAACACTGGAACGATATACGATGACGCATCTCTTAGAACTTTCTCGGTTCATAACAGAGATACGGTCTTTAATCCCTTGAATATTAAGTTTATCCTCATTTGATAAGAAACATAGAATAACATCATTCCCTTTACGACCACGAATACAGAACGGCTCAATAATTTCTTCCTTTTCTTCATTATTTCGACGATTTTGATTATCTTCTTCATCATTATGTTTAAAATCTTCTTGATTTTCATAAGAAAGATAATCAATCGTATATTTACGATCATTTATCATTTCGGCAAGAATCTTGATCGATTGCCGTTCCATTATTCTAGATTTATAATTCTAATAGATATAATATTAGATTATATCATTTTCATTTTTCCATAAATTTAATCGTAAAATATAGATCAGCAATAAAACCAACAAGACTAAAAACAAGAAGAACCGTTTCAGTCATATTTCGATGTTTAAGTCGGTAAAAGTAGACGAATGATAATAGAAAAAAAGGTATTGCTGCGATATCGCCATAGTGAACGAGATTCATTTATTTTATTAAAATATGTTTTTATTCTTTTACTTTTTCTTCATCAACAAATAGATAATAATCAATACCAATACGCCAATAATTACATTATGAATCGTGAAAAGTTGTTTGGCCGACTTTGATTTTTCACCCAAGGATTTGATTTTATCGAAGATTTTGCTTCGTTTTTTAGGGGCCATAGAAGGACCCATAGTCGGACCCATAGAAGGACCCATAGAAGGACCCATAGACGGAGCCATCGTTGGACCCATAGACGGAGCCATCGTTGGACCCATAGTCGGGGCCATCGTTCGAGACATAGACGGAGCCATAGTTGGAGCGAGGGTGGCAACAGGAACATCAAAATATTCGGCGATTTCATCAGCATCTTCATCACCTTCAACAGCATAAGTTGCCTCAAGAAGAAGAAGACCGATCAAACGCTTCATTAACATAATCGTAGCATTGATATTGTCAACTTGGCCTTGAGCCATCGGAGCAGCCATGATCATTTTAACAAGTTCTGGGTTGTCTAATGCGTTATTGAGCACATTAAGAGCATTGATACGATTTTTTAAATCTTGAGGAA
>Ga0214919_10002041_pt1 | contig 32200 bp, 27 predicted proteins | sample LL1503_MetaG_FD_177994 | JGI IMG/M metagenome (GOLD analysis project Ga0214919, IMG submission 177994) | Freshwater microbial communities from Lake Lanier, Atlanta, Georgia, United States - LL-1503 | ecosystem: Environmental > Aquatic > Freshwater > Lake | place: USA: Georgia | collected... | reverse complement strand
CTTTAATATCAAGTTTTTTGTGTCGCAATGACATGATTTGTCCGCTTTCGTCTACTGAAGTAATTTCTAATACATCCGGAAAACCTTTATTTGCAACAACCCAAGAATGATAACGTCCTACTTCAAACTCGTTAGGGAGCTTATCAAATAAAGCTTCGTCTGTAACGGATTTTGTTACTTTGCTTGCAACACCATGAAAAACCTTGTCTAAGTTGATTAAAACACCTCCAAAAACTTCTCCGATGGCTTGTTGTCCTAGACAAACGCCTAGAATACTTTTACTTTCAGCATATTTTGATATCACCGCCTTCAATAAACCTGCTTCCTCAGGAATTCCAGGTCCGGGAGAAAGTAGAATTTTATCAAATTTTTCTAATTCATCAAGCTCAAATTCATCGTTTCTATAAACAGAAACCACTGTGTTTAAATCTTCTAAATAATGAACTATGTTGTATGTAAAACTATCGTAATTGTCAATAACGGCTATCTTTTTCATAGTTTGTTTTTATATGGTTTCTGCTAGTTCTAGAGCTTTATTTAAGGCACCTAATTTATTGTAAATTTCTTGCATTTCGTTTTCTTCAGAGGAACTTTCTACAATTCCGGCACCAGCTTGGTAATGTAGTTGATGGTTTTTGGATAAAAAAGTTCTTATGATTATAGCGTGATTAAAATTTCCTTCAAAGTCCATGAATCCAATAGCGCCACCATAAAAAGTTCGATTTCTATTTTCGATATTTTCAATTAATTGCATGGCTTTATGTTTTGGAGCACCACTCAAGGTTCCAGCAGGAAAAGTATTGGCTACCAATTTCATGGAATTTCCTTTTAGTTTTCCAGTTACTTTGGAAACCAAATGTATGACATGGGAAAAAAATTGAACTTCTTTGTATTTTTCAACTTTAACTTCCGAACAATTTCTGCTTAAGTCATTTCGGGCTAAATCGACTAACATCACATGTTCGCTATTTTCTTTAGCATCTTCGGATAGTTTTTTGGCTAAAATAGCATCTTGTTCATCGTTTCCCGTTCGTTTGAATGTTCCGGCTATCGGATGAATTTCTGCATTATTATTGGATATTACTAATTGGGCTTCTGGCGAAGAGCCAAAAATTTTGAAATTACCATAATCAAAAAAGAACAAATAGGGTGAAGGGTTTATACTTCTTAAAGCTCTATAAACATTAAATTCATCGCCTTTGAAAGCTTGAGAAAATCGTCTGGATAAAACCAATTGGAATACATCACCACGATGACAATGTTTTTTGGCCAATGAAACATTGTTTTTAAATTCGTCATCTGTTAAATTGGAAACAGCGATTCCTTTTTTGGAAAAAGTGTAACTCGCAAAAGTTTTGGTTTGTAATAATTGTTCAATTTCTTTAATGTTATTCGTGTTGTTTATGCTGTGGCAAAAAATATAAGCTTCGTTTTTGAAATGATTGATAGCAATAATATTTTGATAAACGGCATAATATAATTCGGGAATGGCTAAGTCATTTTCTTTCTTGGCAATGGTAATTTTTTCAAAATACTGCACGGCATCATAACTCATATAGCCAAATAAACCATTATTGATGAACTTAAAATCATTCTTTTCTGGTTTGAATTGAAAGGCAAAATCTTGAATAATTGTTGGAATGTTTGATTCAGTTGAAATAATAAGTTCTTCCGAAGCACCATCAGGAAAGGTTTTTGTAATAGTATTATTTTCAATTTTAATGGAAGCAATAGGATTGCAACATATATAGGAAAAACTATTGTCAGCTGTGTGGTAGTCACTACTTTCAAGCAAAACACTATTGGGAAATTTATCTCTAATTTTTAGATAGATGCTAACAGGCGTGATGGTATCTGCTAGTATTTGTTTGAAATGGGTTTTTAAGGTGTATGTTTTCATAAACTTTATTTTTTGTATAAAAAAAAGGCTTGTCGTGATTGACAAGCCTTTTATGATATTTATATTTAAAATATACTTACTATAGCTCAGTTCACGACGTTTGACGTAAATTGTTCCACCACCAAGTATTATTTAAAGTATTGTTCATTTTGTTTTTAACTTTAACAAATATAGTCAAGTCTTTTTTATTTTCAGACAAAAAAATAAAAAAACCTCGAATTTTTTTTCGAGGTTAATTTTTCATAGCAATTGTTCTGTATTTATTAAAACTGAAGGGCTATAGCTAATTCGAATTCGTCATAAATGGCCTTATCCCCAATGCTTTCAAAGAAACTTTTTGAACCATATTTAATGTCGTATTTTGTTCTGTCAACTTTGAAAGTTGTTGAAGCTTTGTTTCCATTTACAGTCATATCAAAGGTTATTGGTTTAGTAATTCCTTTGATGGTTAAATCAGCAGTTACGGTGTATAATTCTTTTGATTTTGTTGCAATAGTTTTAAATTCAATTTTTGCAGTATCAAATTTTTCAGTTCCAAAAAAATCATCTGCTTTCAAGTGGCCTTCTAAATTTTCTTTTCCTTTTCCTGGTTCTAAATCGGTAACGATGATAGAAGCCATATTAACAGTGAAAATTCCACCAGCAAGTTTGTTTTTTTGGAATACTAAAACACCATCTTTAAAATTAATTGTACCTGAATGTTTTCCGGTTACTTTTTCTCCAACCCAGTTGATGCTACTTTTTTCAAGGTTGATTTTTTTGTTTTGTGCAGAAACAGCGTTTGTTCCGAAAGCTATTAATAATGCAATTGCGATTGTTTTTATTTTTTTCATTTTTTAGATTGTTTAAATTTTAGATTATAAATTGATAAATAGTTCTTCATTTGATTTACGTACTTTTGCATAATGCTGTGTAGCATCGTCTTCATGGCGGTATCCAATAGTTGCCAGAACAGAAGCATTTAAACCTAGTTTTGTAAGTCCAAGTATTTCATTCACTTTTTCAGGTTCAAAACCTTCAATCGGCGTAACATCTATTCTTAATTCGGCAGCTGCATTTAACAAATTTCCTAGTGCTAAATACGTTTGTTTAGAAGTCCAAGTATTTCTAACGTCTTCTGAAAGAGCGCCAATTTTTGATTTCATAAAATCTCCGTAACCTTTCAGCGCATCAGCTGGTAAACCTCTAGTTTCAGCAGTTAAGGATAAACTAGCATCAATGTCTGTATCACTAAAATTTGTCATATTTGCAAATACAATTAGTTGGGAAGCATCAACAATTTGTTTTTGTCCCCGGGCTACAGGTTGAATTTTTGCTCTTAATTCAGGATTTTCAATTATAAAAACCTTATAAGGTTGTAATCCATAGGAAGAAGCTGATAAACGAATTGCCTCTTTTAATGTTTCTAAGTCTTTTGTTGATACTTTTTTTGTAGTATCAAATTTTTTCGTTGCATAACGCCAGTTGGCATCTTTAATAAAATTACTCATAGCTATTTTTAATTAATGGTTCTATATTTTTCTAATAAATTATTTAATTCTTTTAATTCTACTGGTTCTAAATTATAAGCAAATAGTTGTTCGTGTTGTTTTACTATTGGATCTAATTCATTTAAAACATTTAACCCTTTTTGAGTAATTAAAACTTCTATCTTTCTTCGGTTTTCTGGACAAACTTCTCTAGTGACAAAATCTTTAAGTAATAATTTATCAATTAATCTAGTGGTGTTACTGCTTTTTGCCAACATACGTTCTTGTATTACAAACATATTAGCTGGACAACCTTTCTGACCGCGAAGTATTCGTAAAACATTGTATTGTTCACAAGATAAATCATAAGGCTTGAGTATCTCACTAAAATTATCATTTATCACATTTTGTGTATATATGATATTCAAGATTACTTTCTTTGCTTCATCTAATGCTACTGTCGTTTTTATGATTTCTTCAATTTTCATAATTACCTATACAATATTTGTAGGTACAAATATAGATTAATTTTTATTTCTACATATAAATATAGTGTTATTTTTTTTCTTAAAAAATGGAATTGGCGTTAGTAGCTAAAGTTTTTCAAATACATTTTTTTAATTCTTAAATAAACTATATTTGTTAATCTGAATTATTAATTATGAATTTATCACAACAAGACTGGAAAGCACAATTAGATAGAGATTCAAATGCATTCATACTAGATGTAAGAACAGCCGATGAATGTAGCGATGGTTATATTCCAAATGCAATAAATATTGACATTTACAAGGGGCAAGCATTTATTTATGCTATTGAAGAATTAGATAAATCTAAAAATTACTTTGTCTATTGTAAAGCTGGAAGCAGAAGTGCTCAGGCTTGTCAAATTATGAATGAATTGGGTTTTGAAAACACTTTCAATCTTGAAGGTGGATTTATGCAATGGAAAGGTGATGTTGCTTTTTCTATTGAAGAATAATTTTAATTATGAATATTCCAACTTCCAATAATTCTAGTGTTGTAATAATCGGTTCTGGATTAGCCGGTATTGCTTAAAAAAAAATACTTAGAAATAAAAATCTTCAAGTAGTTTTATTGAATAAGCATAATTACCAAACTTTTCAACCTTTTTCTTATAAAGCGGCAACAATTGGAAGAAATCTAGTGATGAAGTATAAGTTATGAAAAAAATAGTATTTTTATTTTTTACCATCATTTTGATTTCTTGTAAATCAACTCAACTAGATTTCAAAAAATCTCCTATTTTACTAGATATTTCAAAAGAAACCGATGATAATGCTATTGTAAATCTTAAAAATTACAGCAACGATTTTGTGTTTGATATGAAATATGCCACAGACGATAATTTTCTAAAAGAAAAATTGTATCCGTGTGCCGAATGTTTCCTGAGAGTAAAAACAGTAAAGTCATTACTCGAAGCCAATAAAGCTTTTTCACAAAAAGGATATAAAATCAAACTATTTGATTGCTATAGACCAAAAGCCATTCAAAAAAAGATGTTTAAAATTGTTCCTGATCCAAATTTTGTGGCTAATCCAAAGAAAGGTTCCATACACAATCGTGGTGGCGCAGTGGATATATCTTTGGTTGACTCGCTAGGTGTGGAAGTGAATATGGGAACTAAATTTGATTTTTTTGGGGAAGAAGCTAGTCATAATTACCAAAATTTATCTGAAGAAATATTGGCAAATAGAAAGTTTCTAAAAAAAATAATGTTACAAAACAACTTTAAATCATTCGACTCTGAATGGTGGCATTATAATTTGAACGGAAGTAATACTGATAAAGTTGAAAACTTAAAATGGTATTGTAACTAGTTTTCAATACATTTCAAGTAATTGACAAAGTAATTTTCTGGTTCATAGGTCTTTTTATCCATTTCTGAAACAAAAGATGTTTTGAAAGGAAAGTCTAAAGTTTCACCCAAAAATTTTACTCTCATGAAGGTTACTGGCGATATTTTCAAATCTTCATAATTATCTTTAGAAAAAACAAATGAGCCGCTAATAATTCTCGTGTTTTGGTTTCTCTCATTTCGAACTAGTGTACCACAAGTATCATTTCCAGTGTATAAAAGCGTAACTATTTTTCCGTTATTTAATTGAAGATAAATTCTTGAATTTGTATCTAAACAATATGCTTTAACAAATTCAAAACTACTGGCTAATTGTTGAGTTTCAAGACTAATAACTCCATTAGTGTTTGATAAAGCAAAAAAGATATTGTTTGAATTTCCAGCAAAACTTCTTTCAAAAATCATTTGCTGTTTAGTAGCTTTATAAGTGCCTAAACTATCAGTTACATTTGTGTCTATTTCACAAGGTTTTTGGGCAAATACAAAAGTGTTTAGTAATAAAAATAATGCAAAAATAATCTTCTTACTCATAACTTTAAAATTGAGTTTTGGTAATTGTGAACCTTCGGTTTCATAGTTGTTTTAATTTGTCGCAAAGTAAAACTATTTTAGTATTATTTACATCAGTTGTAAAAAAACAATATAGGTTTCCTCCATCAGCTATTTTCCATTTTTTTCTTATGATTTCAACTGAATCAGGAAAGTTTCTTGTTGTGATATTAGCCTTTTCATTTTCAAGAAATGTTTTCATATCTGTTTTTGTATAATTAATAGATTTTTTTATTTCAAAAACTCTACCAGGAAAATCAATTAGGTTTTCGGAAGTGTATAGATGTGAATGCTGATGCAGTTTTTCAATTTTAAAATAAGAAGGAATTACATCAAAACCTCCAGATTTCATAATAGCTGCATTGGGTTCATAAAGATATTTTTTTGGTAAAAAATAGCTGAGATTTAATTCGGTTTCATTCAATTTATAGGAGAATTCTTCAGTTTTGTTTTTCGAAATATTTACAGTTGTAATTCTAGTTAGTTTTGAAGTATCTTTTTCTAAAATCCAAAGTAGTTCTTTGACTTCATTTTCAATAGCTATGATATGAATGGCTGAAACATTTTTTAATTCTGATAATCCAGCAGTAATATCAAGTATTGGTGCTGTTTTTATCATAATATTGGATGAATATTTAAAATAAGTATCCAAAAGTTCAGGCACATTTGGTAAACAATCTTTCAGCATGAAAACCTTGCCTTTGGCATCATTTCTTCTAGAAGGATCAATATAAATCCAATCAAATTTTTGATTTAAAGTTGCCAATATTTCCAAACTATCACCAGTGAAACACTTTATAGTTGTAGCTTTTAATTGTTCAAAATTATGCTTTACAATTTCTGACAATTCAGGATTGATTTCGCAATGAGTAATCTGATTTACTTTTTTTGAAAAATAATAATTATCTACACCAAATCCGCCAGTTAAATCTATTAGGTTTTTGCCAGAAACTAGTTGTGATTTGTATTCTGCAGTTTTTTCAGAGGAAGTTTGTTCTACTGAAATTTTACTGGGATAGATTATGTTTTCGACAGCAAACCAAGTGGGTAATTTTGTTTTAGCTTTTTGTTTAGCAGCTATTTGATTTAGAATATCAAGCCAATCATCATTAGAATACTTGTTTTTTTGCAAAGCTAAATTAGTAATATTTACTTCAATGTTTTTATTTATAAAATCCTGAATTTCGGCAGACAAGAGCAATTTATCCATGCCATATTGTTTTTAATTTTTAAAAATATAATTCAAAATATTAGCTCCCATTTTTAAAGCTTTTTCACGAACTTCTTTAGGGTCGTTGTGCACTTCTTGATCTTCCCAACCATCGCCAAGATCACACTCAAATGTATAAAGTAAAACTAATCGATTATCAATAAATATTCCAAAAGCTTGAGGCCGTTTTCCATCGTGTTCATGAATTTTCGGCAAACCATTGACAAATAAATTAGGTTTTTGAAAAATAGGATGATTACCTGGGATTTCAACTAAATCATTATTAGGAAATATTCTTTTGATTTCTCTTCGAATATATTGATCCATTCCATAATTATCATCAGCATGAAGAAATCCACCAGACAAAATATAATTTCTCAAATTGATGATATCAGCGTCACTAAAAACTACATTCCCGTGACCAGTCATATGCACAAATGGATAACCAAAAATATCGGGACTACCTGGTTCTACTGTAGCAGGTTTTAGTTTGATATTAGTATTTATGGATTTATTGGCATACTTAATCAAATTTGGTAAAGAAGTTGGATTAGCATACCAGTCACCACCACCATTATATTTTAATAAAGCAATTTCTTGAGAAAACCCAAGTGATGAAATCAAAAAAAATAATAAAAAAAGTTTTTTCATAAATCCAATTAGTTAGATTTCATTTTTAAAAACAACACTATGGCAAGCCACTATTGCTGCAGTTTCTGTTCGTAATCTTGTATTTCCCAAAGATACTGGAATAAAATTATTAGCAATAGCTATTTCAATTTCATTAATAGAAAAATCACCTTCAGGACCAATTAAAATGGTGACATCTTCATTGCTTTTTAATTCATTTTTCAATGATTTTTTATCGGTTACTAAACAATGAGCAATAAATTTTTGACCATTGAATTCTTGCTTAATAAAATCTTTGAAGGCAATTGGTTCATTTAATTTTGGCAAATAAAAACGCAAAGATTGTTTCAAAGCACTTTCTAAAATCTTTTGAAATCTATCTGTTTTAATTATTCTTCTTTCGGAATGTTCGCAAATTATCGGTGTGATTTCTTGTATTCCAATTTCAGTAGCTTTTTCTAAAAACCATTCGTAGCGTTCATTCATTTTTGTAGGTGCTACAACTAAATGTAAATGGAATTTTGACAGTTCTTGCTTTTCAACTGCATTAATTTTTACGGTACATTTATTGTCTGAAGCAATTGTAATTTCGGTTACAAACAAAAAACCTAAACCATTAGTGACATGCAAAATATCGCCTTCTTTTTTGCGCAACACTTTGATAATATGCTTACTTTCTTCTTTGTCAAAAACAAATGAAGTTGCGGTTTCGGTTATGTTTGGATTGTAAAATAGTTGCATAATTAAAATTCGATTCGGGCTTTAGAAACAGTTGATTGGTCAACAAATTTATCGTGTAAAAAATTATGATAGCCTACAATTCCGATCATTGCAGCATTATCAGTAGTATATTCAAATTTTGGAATAAATGTTTTCCAACCATATTTGTTTTCGGCTTCCTTTAAAGTAGTTCTAATACCTGTATTTGCAGAAACACCTCCACCAATAGCAATTTGTGTTATTCCAGTGTCAGCTACTGCTAATTTTAATTTTTCCATTAAAATTTCAATGATAACACTTTGAACTGATGCACAAATGTCATTTTTGTTTTCTTCTATAAAATTTGGATTTTCCAGAACGTTTTTTTGAACAAAATAAAGAATTTGAGTTTTTAATCCCGAAAAGCTAAAATCCAAATTGGGAACTTTTGGTTTGGTAAAAGTATATTTTTTTGGATTTCCTTCTTTAGCAAATTGGTCTATCAATGGTCCGCCAGGATAAGGTAAACCTAATATTTTGGCGGTTTTATCAAAAGCTTCACCCACAGCATCATCCGTTGTCTCTCCTATGATTCCCATATTGAAAAAGTCATTCACTTTGACAATTTGTGTATGTCCACCAGAAATTGTCAATGCTAAAAAAGGAAATGTTGGCTTATCAAATCCAACTTCGTCAATAAAATGAGCCAAAATATGGGCATGCATGTGATTCACAGCAATCAGAGGAATGTCTAATGCAAAAGCCATTGATTTTGCAAAAGAAGAACCAACCAAAAGAGAACCCATTAATCCGGGGCCCTGTGTAAATGCGATGGCAGAAAGTTGTTCTTTGTTGATATTTGCTTTTTTTAACGCTGTATCAATTACAGGAACTATATTTTGTTGGTGTGCTCTTGAAGCTAATTCTGGAACAACACCACCATATTCCTCATGAATACTTTGTCGGGCTACAACGTTTGAAAGTACTTTATCATTTCTCAAAACAGCAGCTGCAGTATCATCACATGAACTTTCGATAGCTAGAATAAAAACTTCTTTGAAATGCATAAAAGGCACAATTTTTGGTTTATATTTGACACTACAATTAGAAAATCAAATGTAAAGATTTTTGCAAAGGTAATTTTCTTTCCCAAGTCAGAATAATAATTGGAAAAAATTAAAACAAATAGCGGTTTTAAAAAGTTCAGGAAAATTCTTTTTCGCACCATTTCAGTGTTGTTTTTACTTTTATTACTGCTAAGTATCTCACTCCAACTTCCTTTTGTGCAGACAAAAATCGCCCATTACTATACCACCAAAATCAATAAAGATTATGATACAAATATCAATATTGATGAAGTAGCTATAACTTTTTTTGGCGGTGTTAAATTGAAAAAAGTATTGATTTTAGACCATCATCAAGATACTTTGATTTATTCAAAAAGGATTAAAACAAGTATTTTAGATTTCAAAAAGCTTATTGACGGCAAACTTCTTTTTGGAGATTTGCAATTGGATAATTTTTACCTTCAAATTAAGAATTATAAAGGTGAAAAAGAAACAAATTTAGACTTGTTTGTTGCTGCCTTTGATGATGGAAAACCTAGTAATGGTCAATTCTTGATGAAATCAAATAACATTAATCTTATTGACAGTAGGTTTGTTGTGATAGATGAAAATCGAATTATTCCAAAGGACGTTGACTTCACAAAACTTAATGTTCATTTGAAATCATTTCAAATAAAAGGACCAAATGTTACTTCCAATATAAACAAAATGTCTTTTCAAGATCATCGGGGTGTTTTTGTAAATAATTTAACCTCTGATTTTACTTATACGAAGAATGATATTAGACTTGAAAAGTTAGAACTAGCAACAGAAGAGTCTTTTCTTAAAGGTCAAGTCATATTGAAGTATAATAAAGATAATCATGATTTCAGTGATTTTAACAATAGAGTAAAATTTGATGTAATGTTGGATAGCTCTATAGTATCAACTAATGATATTCGTCATTTTTATAAAGAACTTGATAAAAATCAGAAGTTTTTCTTGAAATCTACAATCAAGGGAACCTTGAATAATTTTTATGCCACAAAGCTGTATTTAGTTGACAATAAAAAATCAATTATTAAAGGAGATATTAATTTCAAGAATTTATTTCCACGCAGTCCAGGGTCCTTTTATATGAAAGGGAATTTTAATAAAATAGCTTCAAATTATAAAGATTTAACAAAGCTATTGCCAAATATTCTTGGAAAAAAACTTCCATCATCACTAAAAAAATTAGGACAATTTACATATACAGGAAAAGTAGAAGTAACTCAAACCTACATCAAAACTAATTTTGTAATGAACACAGCATTAGGAATTGTTGAATCTGATTTGATGATGTCGAATCTTAACAACATTGACAATGCCAATTACAAAGGAAATATTATTCTTGATGGTTTTGATGTTGGTGCATTTATAAATGATAAAATCATTGGGAAAGTAAGTCTAAATCTAGATATAGATGGCAAAGGATTTACTAGAAAATATTTTAACACTACTTTTTTGGGGGATGTTTTTCAAGTAAAGTATAACGGATATAACTACACCAAAATCATAGTGGATGGTAGTTTTAAAGAGCCAATTTTTAGAGGAAAATTTTATATTAATGATCCAAATTTGTTTATGGATTTTAATGGAAAAGTTGATTTGTCAAAAAAAGAAAACAGTTATGATTTTCTTTTAAAAATTGACCATGCCAATTTGCGAAAACTTAATTTTACAAAGGATTCCATTTCTGTTTTTAGAGGAGATGTCGTTATTAAAGCCTTTGGAAATTCTATAGAAAACATGAAAGGTGATTTGTTGTTGACAAACGCTTCTTATCAAAATAAAAAAGACCTTTATTTTTTAGATTATTTAAAAGTAACTTCAAGCTTTGAAAGCAATGGTGAAAGAACAATAAAAATCAATTCCCCAGATGCCATAGAAGGAACAATAGTTGGGAGATATAAATTCAACCAATTCCAAAAAATGGCGGAGAATTCGTTGGGTAGTTTTTATGCCAATTATAGACAAAACAAATTGCTGCCTAATCAATATTTGAAATTTAATTTTGCTCTACATAGTAAAATTATCGAGATTTTTTTTCCAGATATATCATTAGCTGCTAATACAGTTTTGAAAGGAAATATTAGTTCAGATTCTAAGAATTTTAATTTAGATTTTAATTCACCAAAAGTAGTGGCATATGACAACACTTTTGATAATGTCTCAGTGAAATTAGACAACAAAAATCCTTTGTATAGTGCTTATGTTCAAATGGATTCAATCAAAACCAAGCATTATAAAGTTAGAGATTTTAGTATGATTAATACATTTGCTAATGATACTTTACATTTTAGAACGGAGTTTAAAGGGGGAAAAAAAGGACTTGATTTTTACAACTTAAATTTTTATCACACCATCAATAAAGAAAATAAAAATGTTATTGGTTTCACTAAATCAGAACTTCAATTCAAGGATTATTTATGGAGATTAAATGAAAAAGAAAATCCTGAAAATAGTAAAATTATCTTTGATAAAAAATTAACTAATTTTTCTTTTGAAAATTTAATTTTCACACATGAGAATCAAAATATAAGTTTTGTAGGATTGATAAATGATAGGCAATATAAGGATTTGCAACTAACATTTGACAATGTCAATTTAAACAAAATAACACCTGATGTGGAAAAATTTGTATTCAATGGAAATTTAAACGGTAAGATAAATTTTAAACAAAAAAATACAATTTTTCAGCCAACAGCGTCATTAAAAATTGATAGTCTATCTGTTAATGAAGTTGCCTTAGGCAAACTAAATTTACAGATTTCTGGTGATGAAACTCTCAGCAAATTTTACATTAATTCAAATTTAGATAATGAAAATGTAGAAGCTTTCAACGCAAAAGGAAATATTCAAATATTAGAAAATCAAACTTTTGCGGATATTGATTTGAATTTTGATAAATTTAACTTAGGGATTTTAGGAAAAATAGGTGGTGATGTTATTAAAAACATTCGTGGCTTTGCCTCAGGTAATGCAAGAATAGATGGAAATATCAATCAATTGGAATATAATGGTAGACTATTCATAAATGAAGCTGGATTAACTATTCCTTATCTAAACACAGATTACAAGTTTGCTAACAATTCTATAGTTGATGTAACAGAAAATAAATTCATTATTAGAGAAACCACCATAACTGATACTAAGTTTAACACAAAAGGAAATATTAATGGTTTTATAAAGCATAAGCAATTTGGAGATTGGCAACTTGATTTAGCTATTAATTCAGATAGGCTTTTAGCGCTTAATACAAAAGATCAAGAAGACTCAGCCTATTTTGGTAAAGCATTTATGGATGGTTCAGCTTCAATAGTAGGGCCAACAAATGGATTGATAATAAAAGTAAATGCAAAATCTGCTAAAGGAACTGATCTCAAAATCCCGATCAACGATGCAGAAGCAATTCAAGAAAATAATTATATCCATCTCTTAACACCATTAGAAAAAAATAAAAATAATGCTATTGCCCAAATCAAAAATTATAATGGACTTCAAATGGATTTTGAGTTTGATATTACTCAAGACGCAAATATTGAAGTAATTCTTAACAGAGAATCTGGTCATGGTATGAAAGGGAACGGAAGAGGTTCACTTAATATGAGTATTAATACTCTAGGTAAATTTCAAATGTTTGGTGATTTTCAAGTTTATGAAGGTTTTTATAATTTCAAATATGGAGGAATTATTGACAAAAAATTTGAAGTAAAAAAATATGGTTCTATAATTTGGGATGGAGATCCAATGGCAGCAACACTTAACTTAGAGGCAATATATAAAACTACTGCTAATCCGGCTGTATTGATTGATAATCCCTCTTTTAATAAAAAAGTTGATGTTGAAGTTGTGATTGGTGTAAAAGGAAATTTAAGAAGTCCAGATCCTGATTTTAATATTAATTTCCCATCGGTTTCTAGTTCTTTAAAATCTGAAATTCAGTATAAATTGGATGATAAAGATAAGCGTCAAACACAAGCATTATATTTACTCTCAACTGGTGGGTTTTTGAGTCAAGAAGGTGTAAATCAAAATCAATTGTCTAATAACTTATTTGAAAAAGCAAGTAGTCTTTTTAATGATATTTTTTCTGGAGATAATGATAAAATATCCATTGCTCCAGAATATGTAGTAGCCGATAGAACACCAGGACAACAAACTGATGGCAGATTAGGAGTTTCACTTACTTCAAGAATTAATGACAGAATTACGGTTAATGGCAAAGTAGGTGTGCCAGTAGGAGGAATAACAGAAACAACAATTGTAGGTGATGTTGAAGTACAATATCGTGTTAACGAAGATGGCACATTAAATCTAAGAGTTTTTAATAAAGAAAATGACATTACTTATATAGGACAAGGAATTGGATACACACAAGGAATAGGAATGTCTTATGAGGTCGATTTTGATACTTTAAGAGAATTGGTCAACAAGATTTTTAAAAATGCAAAATTAGATAGGATTTCTAATAATAAAAATAACGAAATACCTGATTCTTTGCTTCCGGATACTATGCAATTTAATAAAAATGATGACAACAAGAAAAAGAAAAAAACTGAAATCACTCCTAATAAAGAAGGAATTCCATCTGAGGATTAAAAGACAAGACTTTTTTTAGTTTAATTTAAAGGAAAAACTTATTAACGAAAACGATTGAATTTAATTCATTTTTATCAATACAGCAATAATTGGATATAATTATACTTCTTGTTTGTTAATTTTACAATTTAATATTAAAAATATGTCTAAAACCATAAAAAAAATAGGTGTCTTAACTTCTGGTGGTGATTCACCAGGGATGAATGCTGCCATTAGAGCTGTAGTGAGAACTTGCGCCTTTCACAATGTTGAATGTATTGGAATTTACAGGGGTTATCAAGGCATGATTGAAGGTGATTTTAAAGAATTGGGAGCAAGGAGTGTAAATAATATTGTAAATAAAGGAGGAACTATTTTAAAATCGGCTCGTTCAAAAGAATTTATGACCAAAGAAGGGCGTCAAAAAGCACATCAAAACCTTATAAATGCTGGAGTTGAGGCTTTAGTAGTTATAGGTGGTGATGGTTCATTCACTGGAGCTGAAGTTTTTAACGAAGAATATAATTTTCCTGTGATGGGAATTCCTGGAACTATTGATAACGATATTTTTGGAACTAGTTACACTTTAGGCTATGATACTGCACTTAATACAGTTGTTGAATGCATCGATAAAATTAGAGATACTGCTAGTTCACATAACCGTCTTTTCTTTGTTGAAGTAATGGGAAGAGATGCTGGTCATATTGCTTTGAATGCTGGGATTGGAGCTGGAGCTGAAGAAATTTTAATACCAGAAGAAAATTTAGGATTAAAAAGATTATTAGAGTCATTACAAAAAAGTAAAGCTTCGGGAAAATCATCAAGTATAGTAGTTGTGGCTGAAGGTGAAAAGTTGGGGAAAAATGTTTTTCAACTTAAAGATTACATTGAGGAACATTTACCAGAATATGATATTCGTGTTTCAGTTCTTGGACACATGCAGCGTGGTGGTTCACCTTCTTGTTTTGACAGAGTTTTAGCTTCAAGATTAGGCGTAAAAGCTGTAGAATCTTTACTGGAAGGAAAATCCAATTTCATGGTGGGGTTATTAGCAGACAAAATAGAGCTGACTCCCTTACAACAAGCTATCAAAGGTCATTCAGCAATTGATAGAGAATTACTTCGTGTTTCTGATATAATGTCAACATAAAAATAAAAAATAACATAAATTATAAAAAATGTCAAAAGTAAAATTAGGGATTAACGGATTTGGTAGAATTGGAAGAATTGTTTTTAGAGAAACTTTTAATAGAGATAATGTTGAAGTGGTTGCCATCAATGATTTATTAGACGTAGATCATTTGGCTTATTTGTTAAAATACGATTCAGTTCACGGTCGTTTTGCAGGAAAAGTAGAAGTAAAGGATGGTAAACTTTATGTAAACGATAAATTTATTAGAGTTACAGCTGAAAGAGATCCAAAATTAGTTAAATGGGATGATAAAGATGTAGATGTAGTTGCAGAATGTACAGGTTTCTTTACAACCATTGATACTGCAAATGCTCACCTTGAAGGTGGTGCCAAAAAAGTAATTATATCTGCGCCATCTTCTGATGCTCCAATGTTTGTAATGGGAGTAAACCATACTGAAGCTAAAGCTACTGATACCGTTGTTTCAAATGCATCTTGTACTACTAATTGTTTAGCACCATTGGCTAAAGTTATCAATGATAATTTTGGAATTGTTGAAGGTCTAATGACTACAGTACACGCTACTACTTCTACTCAAATGACTGCAGATGGTCCATCAAGAAAAGATTGGAGAGGTGGACGTGCTGCTAGTATTAATATTATTCCATCTTCTACAGGTGCTGCTAAAGCAGTTGGAAAAGTGATTCCATCACTGAATGGAAAGTTAACAGGAATGTCTTTCCGCGTTCCTACTGTTGACGTTTCTGTTGTTGATTTAACGGTAAAAGTTGCTAAAGAAACTACATACGAAGAAATAATGGCTGTGTTAAAAAAAGCTTCTGAAAACGAAATGAAAGGAATCCTTGGTTATACTGAAGACGATGTAGTATCTCAAGATTTCGTTTCTGATTCAAGAACTTCAATTATTGACGCTAAAGCAGGAATTGGTTTAAATTCCACTTTTTTTAAATTAGTTTCTTGGTATGACAACGAATATGGTTATTCTAGTAAATTAATTGATTTAGCTGTTCATATTTCTGGTTTAAAATAATAAATAGAATTAATTGTTTTTTAGATTTTTAAATTCCTAATTATGAAATTATTAGTTGACAGTGGTTCTACAAAAGCTGATTGGATTGCTATAGACGATATAGGAAAAGTATTATTTACTACTCAAACATTAGGACTAAATCCGGAAGTATTAGATAAATCTGAAATCATTGCCCGTTTAGATGATAAATTTGATATTGAACATAATAAAGAAAAAGTATCTCATTTATACTTTTACGGTGCAGGTTGTGGAACAGATAGAATGAAAGATTTCTTGGCAGTTGTTTTTAAAGAATACTTTATAAACGCGCTTGTTTCTGTTCACGAAGATACCTTTGCAGCAGTATATGCTACAACTCCAAAAGATGAAAAAGCTATTGTTTGCATAGTAGGAACTGGATCAAATTGTAGTTATTTTGATGGTAAAGTATTGCATCAAAAAGTGCAATCACTAGGTTACATTGTCATGGATGATGGTTCAGGAAATCGTTTTGGAAGACATTTGCTAAGAGGATATTATTTTAACAGTATGCCTCCTGTATTAGCTAAAGAATTTGAACTTGAATACAATCTTGATGCTGATTTTATAAAAGCAAATCTTTACAAAGAATCAAACCCAAATGCTTATTTAGCAACTTTTGCTAAATTCATTATCAAACATAAAGACAATGAGTTTTGCAAAAAAATAATTCGTAAAGAATTAAAATTATTTGTTAAAAACTATATTATGCAATTTGATAATTGCAAAGAAGTTCCTGTACATTTTGTCGGCTCTATTGCTTTTTATTTAAAAGATGAATTGGAAGAAATCCTAGAAAAATATTCTATTAATATGGGCAATGTACTCCGAAGACCTATTGATGGATTAATTGCTTATCACATTTTAAACAAATAAAAAAGTCCCTTCTGGGACTTTTTTATTTTAGTTTACTTCATAGCAATCATTGAAATTTCTACATTTACATTCTTCGGCAAGCAAGCAACTTGTACAGTTTCACGAGCTGGTGCTATTTTCTCATTAAAATAACTGCCATAAACGTTATTTATTATAGCAAAATCTCCCATATTCATAATGAAAATGCTTGTTTTTACTACATTGTCAAAAGTCATATCAGCTGCTTCTAGCACAGCTTTCATATTTTCCATTACTTGTTTGGTTTCAGTTTCAATATCATCAAGTACTAATTCCATTGTAGTTGGATGAAGTGCAATTTGCCCTGAAGTATATAATATATTACCCATTAAAACTGCTTGGTTGTAGGGACCAATTGGTGCAGGTGCTTTGTCAGTAAAAATTATTTTTTTATTACTCATAATTTATGATTAACAATTAACGAATGGTTTTATCAGGTTGTTTTCGTTTATCCCATTTGATATCGCTCAATACACCTGCTTTTATTCCTATAAAAAATCCCCAATAGGCATTATCTCCAAAAGGTACCCAATTGAAATCCATGCGCCAACTGAGCAAATCTCTTTCAAACCTAAATTGAGTGAAAGTTACTCCTTTTTGAACAAAGTCATAGCCTGTGGAAACACCGATTTTCCATTTGGGTGTCAAATCGGTATTCATAGAGACCATAACTGAATTTCCAGTCACTTTCTTTTCTCTGTTATTATTAGAATAGGTAAGTGAATAGGCCAAGTTCATATCCCATGGTAGCTTATATTTAAAAAATTCTGAAATAGTATTTTCTTCCCCATTATCCTTATTGAATTGGCTATCTTGTCTGTAACTTAAATCAGTATTTGTGCCAAACAAGTCATCCTCGCGACCACCATTACTTTTTCCCTGTATATTTTTTTTATCTTCATTTTCTGAGTCTTTACTAGAAAAGTTATAATTTAAAGTCATATTGGCACTAGTCATTCTGAATAAACTACCGCTATTATCAATATTCCAAGTGTTAATTCTTTGTCCAGCGTTGTTAATAGCATATGGGTCTAAAGTTGCTGCAAAATTCACATTCATTTTTTGTTTCAAGAATTGTGTTCCGCCACTTACTCTCATGGGAGACCACTTTAGAGAATCAGCTGTCATGTCGTAGGAGGTTGAAAAATTTAAATTATTTAATAACATCACTTTCTTAGGTTCTGTTTTAGTGGAATCTTTATCAGTAACTTTTGCTTCAAAAGTATTACTCAAATTGAAACCTAAATTGTTTGACATGTTTTTTCCTGGCGCGCCAAAAATCCCGTTATCAAATCGTGTATAATCTTTTCTCATAGTTCCGCTACCATCAGGATCATAAGTGTCATAATAATTTGAAAAACTCGGTATATAGCTATAGGAAACGTTGGGTCTCATTACATGTCTTATGGCTTGTATTTTTTTCTTTTCACCAAAATTAAATGTTCCGTAGATAGTGGTTCCAAGTCCTGCAGTGAAGGAATAAGTTCTGAAAGCATCAAAACCTTGTACGTCAACATCAACGACTTTGTTTTGTGTAGCATCAAATTGTTTTCTAATAGTTTTAAAATACCAAACTTCATTATAATTTAAAGAAGTAGAAGCACTAAAATATTTAAATACTTTAAAATTAGTGCTAAGCGGAATACTATGTTGCAATCCCATTTTAGCATCATTAAACATTTCTGGTTTGAAAAAAAGCGAGTCGGTGGTTTGAATTCTGTTTTCGCCTCTTAAATTATATTGAAAATTTATATTCTTAAAAAGACCTTTCTTTACACCATCATTTGGAGCAAATGGAAAAATTCTATCTACACTCAATTGAAGTGTTGGCAATGTCATGTTTATTTGTTCTGTATTTGTGTTTTGGGAATGTGTGGCTGTCAATGACAAGTTCACCTGTGGAATAGAATTAAATGTTTTTGAATAGGATATAGAGGAACTTAACGTGTTGTTCAAATTAGAACCTACATTGACTTGATTAAGAGATTGCCTAAAATATTTACTACTTCCAAGATTTACTGATGCAGAAAATCTTGAGTTTGGATTTGATTTTGAATCTTTAGAATGTGACCATTGGATGTTATAAATCGTTGACCTTGCATAGTCGGGATAACCTCTTTCGCTATTAACTAAATTTTCATATCTAATGTTAACGCGTCCTTGAAATTTATAGCGCTTGGCATAGGATGATTCAAACCGCAAACCATAACTTCCGTTAGTAAAATAATCGCCTAAAACGGCTAAATCATAATTATTACTTAAAGCAAAATAATAACCCCCATTTTGCAATGAAAAACCTCGAGTGTTGCTATCATTATAAGTAGGTATTATTAATCCAGAACGACTTTTCTCTGTCATTGGAAAAAATGCAAATGGTAATACTAAGGGTGTAGGCACATCTGCAATTACCATATTGGTTAAGCCTACAACAATCTTTTTTCCTGGTACAAGTTTTACTTTATTTGTTTGAAAATAATATTCAGGATTTTCTAGGTCTTTGGCCGTTGTAAAACGCGCTCCTTTCATAAAGTAAACGGAGTCGTTTTCTTTTTTAGTAATAGCAGCTTTTACTTTAAACTCGTCTTGATCTGTTCGAGAATTCCAAACCAAAGCTTTCTTGGTTTTATAATTAAATCTTATTGAATCAGGATTTACAATATTTGCGCCTTGCTTAAAAACAGGCAATTGGGTATAAGCACCCGTAGAATCTTTTATTCTGCCCGCATAAACTTCATTTTTTTGATAATCAAAAATTATAATTCCTGATTTTAATTCAATGTCTTGATAATATAATTCTGCTTTATCATAGAGGGTGACTAGCTTTTTCTTTTGGTCAATTTTGGCATACTTTTCTGCTTTGTATTTTACTTTTCCTTCAAGCAAAGCTTTTTTCTTACCCAGACTATCAACTTTAATAGTATCAATAACTTCAAGAGTGCTTAAAGTTTCTTTTTTAGTAGTATCGGTTTGATTTTTAGCAGGAAAAGAATTGTTTTTAGGAACTAATTCTTGTGAATATATTTTTGTGCTTCCCAGTGTTAGGAAAATTGTTAAAAAAACGATATAAAATAAGTTTCTTTGCAAATGTTTAATACTATTTTTGTAGAAATATGGTTTGGTTTTTGAAGTGACAAACTTAAACAATATTTTTGGTCAAAAATAAGGAAATATTAACTTTATGACCATTCGATTTTAATTAATATTAACTTTTACATTCTTATGAATACACATAAATTCAGCAAAATTATAGTAGCAATATTATTCTTCTTTTCATTTGCTTCACTATTTGGACAATCAAAGTTTAAAGTTACACTTGATGCTGGTCATGGTGATCATGACTACGGTGCTATTTATCATGGACATATTGAAAAAAACATTACCTTGGCTATTACCTTGAAGGTGGGCAAACTATTAGAAAAAAACTCCAGTATTGAAGTTATCTATACTCGAAAAACAGATCAATTTATTGACCTTGTTGAGCGTGCTAACATTGCTAACCGAGCCGATTCGCATATTTTTGTTTCGATTCATTGTAATGCTAACAAAAATGAATCTGCAGACGGTTCTGAAACTTATGTAATGGGTTTATCTAAAAATGCTTCAAATCTAGAGGCTGCAAAAAGAGAAAATGCCGTAATTACTCTAGAAAAGGATTATAAACAAAAATACGAAGGGTATGATCCAAAATCACCAGAATCAATTGCTAGTGTGACGATGATAGGTGAAGAATATTTAAGTAATAGTATTTCACTAGCTGGTAGAATACAAAATCATTTTATTGATGATTTAAATAAAAAAAGTCGGGGTGTAAAACAAGCTCCTTATATGGTTTTACATAAAGCCTACATGCCTAGAGTATTAATTGAAACTGGTTTTATTTCTAATCCTACAGAGGGTGCGAAATTGGACTCAGAAGAAGGACAGCAAGAAATTGCTCAAGCCATTGCAGATGCTATTATTAGTTACAAGAAAGAATATTTTGGCACTACTGCAGGTGATGATTCAGAAAAACCATCTCAGAAAATAGAAAAACCTTTAAAAACTTCGGATTCTATTGTAGCTCCAAAACCAACGGCTAAAACTCCAGAGAAAACACCTGAAGTAAAAAAACCTGAAGTAAAAAGACCAGAAACAAAGCCTGAAGTAAAAACTGAAGTAGTTACAACAACTGCTTCATCTTTTAAAGTGCAACTTTTGGCAAGTGGAAAAAAAATTGAGTTAGTGCCAAGTAATTTTAACGGATTATCGAATATTTCTGCTTCTACGGAAGGTACATTATACAAATACATGTATGGAGACACTTCTAATTATGAAGAAGCAAAACGATTGTTAGTCGAAGCTAAAGCAAAGGGATACTCCTCAGCTTTTTTGATTGCTCTAAAAAATGGTAAAAAAGTTTCAATTCAAGAAGCATTAAAGCAATAATAATAAGGATTAACACTATTTTATTTTAACTTTGCAAAAAGAATAGCATTGAAAATTACTAGAGAAATTAAGACTGCGATATTAGTTATTGCTTCTATTTTATTATTTATTTGGGGTTATAGTTTCTTAAAAGGAAGAGACATACTCACTAATTATAAAACTTTTTATGTTCAATATGATAATGTTGAAGGTTTAGTTAGTTCAGCTCCAGTTACCATAAATGGTTTAACAGTCGGAAAAGTAAGTAGTATAGATTTCTCAGATAACTTAGGAAAAATACAGGTAGAACTTCAAATTAAATCCGACTTTCCTTTTTCTAAATCAAGTATAGCATATATCTATGAACCAGGATTAATAGGAGGAAAGCAAATTATGATTGTCCCAAATTTTGAAGATAAAATCATCGCACAATCTGGAATATCTTTAATAGGGGGCAATAAGCCTGGACTCACAGCGTTAGTCGCAGAAAGATTAACGCCATTACAAGAAAAAGTTGAGAAAATGGTTGTTTCTGCTGATGATTTATTGAAAAATGTAAATTCTATTTTAGATGCTAAAACCAAAGAGCATTTGAAAAGTGGTATCAGCAACTTGGATTCAACATTAGTTGCCTTCAGAAAAGCTTCTAAAAACGTAAATGAAATGTTAGCGGATAATAAAGGAAAAATCAATAACACGATGACCAATCTAGACAAAGCATCTGGAAATTTCGCCAAAATATCCGACTCTATTGCTAAAGTAAATATTAGTGAAACCGTTAAAAAATTAGAAAAAACACTAGCAAGTGTTGATAAAATATTGGCTGATGTTCAATCTGGAAAAGGAACTTTAGGAAAATTAGCTAAAGACGAAACTTTATATACCAATTTCACTAAAACTTCAAGAGAACTAGAGTTATTATTACAAGACTTACGTTTAAATCCAACTAGATATGTGAATGTTTCGCTTTTTGGAAAGAAAAATAAACCCTATAAAGCACCTGTAAAAGATTCAATTAAAAAGTAAAAATACTTGTATGATGTATATTGATAACCTACTTTTTGCTATTATTCTAGTTTTAGGGATAGGTTTTTTTGCTAAAAATGTTAAAAAACTAAGACGTAATATCAAGCTAGGTCAAGATGTAAATCGTTCTGATAATCCTTCAGTACGATGGAAAAACATGGCTATGATTGCCCTTGGTCAATCAAAAATGATAAAAAGACCAATTGCTGGGTTTTTACATGTTATTGTTTATGCCGGTTTTATCATTATTAACTTGGAAGTTTTAGAAATCATCATAGATGGACTTTTTGGTACGCATAGAATTTTTTCTAACTATATAGGTAGTTTTTATAGTTTCTTAATCGGTTCATTTGAAATTTTGGCAGTATTAGTTTTGGTTGCCGTAATCGTTTTTTGGTTCAGAAGAAATATAATCAAATTAAAACGTTTTGTTGGTTCTGATTTGATTGGTGCTCCAAAACAAGATGCTGATATTATTTTATACTTTGAAATTGTATTGATGTCTTTGTTTCTAATTATGAATGCAACTGATTTACATTTCCAAATGATGAATTCAGGTAATGTAATTTCTCAATTTATTACGCCTTTGTTTTATGACATGGATATTACAACTGTTGAGATTGTTGAAAGATGTGTGTGGTGGTTGCATATAGTAGGGATTTTGATTTTCTTGAATTATTTATACTATTCTAAACACTTACATATTTTATTAGCTTTCCCAAATACTTATTTTGCCGACTTGAATTCCAAAGGAAAATTTTATAATCTTGAAAGTGTTACCAAAGAAGTAAAACTAATGATGGACCCAAATGCTGATCCATTTGCGGCTCAACCAGTTGATGAAAACGCAATCCCAACTAAGTTTGGGGCTTCTGATGTGCAAGATTTGAATTGGGTTCAATTATTAAACGCTTATACTTGCACGGAATGTGGTCGTTGTACCTCTTCATGCCCCGCAAATCAAACAGGAAAAAAATTATCGCCACGTAAAATCATGATGGATACACGTGATCGTTTGGAAGAGGTAGGAAGAAATATTGATACCAATAAAGGCGTTTTTGTTCCAGATAATAAATCATTATTAAACGATTATATTTCTACCGAAGAGCTTTGGGCTTGCACCTCATGTAATGCTTGTGTAGAAGAATGTCCGGTAAATATTAGTCCATTATCTATAATTATGGATATGAGAAGGTATTTAGTAATGGAGCAAAGCGCTGCTCCACAATCATTGAATGCTATGATGACCAATATCGAAAATAATGGAGCACCATGGCAGTACAATCAACAAGATAGATTAAACTGGAAAGAGGAAAAATAAAAAGTAACATCAACAGATGAATTCTCATAAATGTTAAGCTTGAGGATTTGTAGAATGAATTTGATAACTATAAAAAGTAAAAAAATGAACGCGGAAGACATTGACAAAAACTTGCAAGCTATTACAGAAAACGGACAACATTTAAGTCCAATTTTACCTGAAGGAATTAAAAATTATCTAATTGACATAGACGGTACAGTTTGTGATGATATTCCAAACGAAGAACCAGAAAGAATGCTAACTGCTGAAGTTTATCCTGATGCATTAATAACATTGAACAAATGGTTTGATGAAGGCCATGTTATATTTTTCTTTACTTCAAGAACTGAAGAACATAGAGAATATACAGAGATTTGGTTGAAAAAGCATGGTTTCAAATACCACGGAATTCTTTTTGGTAAACCACGCGGAGGAAATTACCATTGGATTGATAATCACCTAGTAAAAGCTACTCGTTACAGAGGAAAGTTTACCGATTTAGTTGAAAAAGAAGTAACTATTCAAGTGTTTGACGATGAACATCATGAATAATATTAGATGTTAAATATCATATTTTAAATATTTTATATTTAAAATCATAAAATCTAAAATTACAATATGTCAGAAGTATTAAATGTGCCAACTATGGCAGAAATGATGGCGCAAGGTAAACAACCCGAAGTTTTATTTTGGGTGGGTTGCGCTGGAAGTTTTGACGACCGAGCAAAAAAAATTACCAAAGCATTTGTGCGCATTTTAAATCGAGCAAATGTAGAATTTGCAGTACTCGGAACTGAAGAAAGTTGTACTGGCGATCCTGCAAAAAGAGCAGGTAATGAGTTTTTGTTTCAAATGCAAGCCATGATGAATATTGAGGTTTTGAATGCTTATGAAGCAAAAAAAATAGTAACTGCTTGTCCACATTGTTTTAATACCCTGAAAAATGAATATCCTGAATTGGGTGGAAAATATGAAGTAATTCATCATACAGAATTTCTAAAATCACTTTTAGATTCTGGAAGATTAACAATAGAAGGTGGACAATTCAAAGGAAAAAGAATCACTTTTCATGACCCATGTTATTTAGGACGTGCTAATAATATTTATGAAGCACCAAGAGATTTAATTCAAAAATTAGATGCTGAATTGGTTGAAATGAAACGTTCACGTGCCAATGGATTGTGTTGTGGCGCTGGCGGCGCTCAAATGTTTAAAGATGCAGAACCTGGTAACAAAGAAATCAATATTGAAAGAACAGAAGATGCTTTAGAAACTAAACCTGAGATTATCGCTGCAGGTTGTCCCTTTTGCAATACTATGATGACAGATGGTATCAAAGCTAAGGAAAAAGAAGTTGACATCAAAGTAATGGACATTGCTGAATTAATTGCTAACGCTCAAGATTTGTAAATCCTTAATCCCAATTCCTAATTCCTAAATCAAATGTACGTTCCCTTTGAAAATTTACCAGAAGACTCTAAAATTTGGATTTATCAATCCAATCGCAAGTTTTCTGATGATGAAATTACTGAAATAGAAAGTGATTTGAAAATATTTATAGAAAATTGGTCAGCACACGGAACAACTTTGGAAGCATCTTACATTATTAAATACAATCGATTTATAATACTAGCTGTAAATCAAGAAGTACAACAAGCAACTGGTTGCTCAATTGATGCTTCTGTAGCATTTATTCAAAATTTGGAACAAAAATATCAAGTAATTTTATTAGATAAAATGAACGTAACGTTCAAAAATGGAGATCACATTGCCCACAAATCTTTAATCGATTTTAAAAGAATGGCCAAAGAAAAAGCAGTAACGGTTAATACTATTGTTTTCAATAATTTAGTAAATTCTATTGAAGAATTTAATGATAACTGGGAAGTTCCTGCTGGTGAAAGCTGGCACAGTCGCTTCTTTTAATCAATCATTCATGAAATGTCTTCTAACTAGAATTGCTTTATTTTCAGCACTGCTTTTTTTGATTACTAATTGTTCGTCAATAAAGAAAACATCAAAAAATGTATTACTAGGCAGCGCTCGAATCGCTGAAGACGAAGAAATTTATATTCCACAAATAAAATCGGAACGCAAAAACTTTTTCCCAGTTTCTTCTGCAGAAAATAAATGGGTTGATAGTGTATACTCCCAACTTTCTTTTGATGAAAAAGTAGGACAACTTTTTATGGTCGCTTCTTATTCAAATAAAGACACTATTCATACCAACGCTATTGAAAAATTAGTTAGAGATTATAAAATTGGTGGACTGATATTTTTTCAAGGTGGGCCAAAGCGCCAAGTGAAGCTCACTAACAAATACCAATCCTTATCAAAAGTTCCACTTTTTATTGGAATAGATGCTGAATGGGGATTGAGTATGCGTATTGACTCCACTTTTCGCTATCCTTTTAACATGACATTGGGAGCTATCAAAGACTTAAATTTAGTTCAAAAAGTAGGTATTTGTATGGCCAAAGAGAGCAAAAGAATGGGTGTTCAATTCAATTTTGCTCCAGTTTTAGACATTAATACTAATCCTAAAAATCCAATAATAGGTTACCGTTCATTTGGTGAAAGCAAGGTCAATGTGACAGAACATGCTATTGCTTTTATGGAGGGTGTTCAAAGTCATGGTGTTTTCTCAACAGGAAAACACTTTCCAGGTCATGGCGATACTTCAACCGATTCACATAGTACTTTGCCAATAGTAAATGCCTCATTAGATCATTTAGAAAAAGTAGAATTATATCCTTATAAACGAATGTTTGACGAAGGATTAGTCTCTGTAATGGTTGCTCATTTAAATGTACCAAGTCTCGAACCTCGTGAAGGATATCCTACTTCTATTTCTCATCACGTTGTGACCGATGTATTGAAAAACGAAATGGGTTTTGATGGTTTGATTTTTACTGATGCTTTAAATATGAAAGGCGCTAGTAATTTCAAAAAACCAGGTGATATTGATTTAGAGGCTTTTCTTGCAGGAAATGATATACTTCTTTATGCAGAAAATGTACCATTAGCTTCCGAAAAAATAGGTATGGCCTTTCAAGAAGGAATAATTTCAGAAAGTCGTCTTGAAGAGTCAGTTAAGAAAATATTGCATTATAAATTTAAAGCTGGTTTAAATAATTATAAACCCATTGAAGAATTCAATTTATATAATGATTTGAATCCAATTTCTAATGAAGCTTTGCAATATCAATTGTATGAAAATGCAGTTACAGTTGTCAAAAATACTAATGTATTACCAATTAAGAATCTAAATCAAAAAATAGCCTACATAAAACTAGGAGAAGATACTAATAATTCGTTTGTTACTACCCTAAAAAAATATACTGAAGTAACAGAAGTAGTTGATGAAAATATTGATTCGCTGATGACTAAGTTGAATAATTTTCAAACTGTAATTATTGGCTATCACAAATCTGATAAAACATGGTGGAAATCTCCAGAATTATCAGATAATGAATTGCAACTTATAGATAAAATTGCTTCTCAAAAGAAAGTTATTCTTGATTGCTTTGCTAAACCGTACTCGTTATCAAAAATCACCAATTTTGATGCTATAGAAGGCGTTGTTGTTTCTTATCAAAATAGCGATATAGCTCAAGAGGTTTCAGCTGAGCTTATTTTTGGAGCGATAGAATCTAAAGGCAAATTGCCTGTTTCTATAAACGACATTTATAAAGCAGGAGATGGCTTAACTACAGAAAAACTAAATCGTTTAGGCTTTACAATACCAGAAAATGTAGGTATGAGTTCTGAAAAATTAGCCCAAATTGAAAAAATCACCCAAAAAGCTATAAATGGAAAAATGGCTCCAGGAATGCAAGTATTAGTAGCTCGAAAAGGTAAAGTTATTTATCAAAAATCTTTTGGATATCAAACCTATGAAAATACAATAAAAGTAAAAAATTCAGATTTATATGATGTTGCTTCGGTGACTAAAATAGTAGCTACTTTGCCCAATGTTATGCAATTATACGACAAGAAAAAAGTAACACTAGAAACTACATTAGCAGAAATGTTGCCAATATTTAAAGGCACTAACAAGCAACAAATTACTTTCAAAGAATTATTATCACATTATGGAAGAATGCAAGCTTGGATTCCTTTTTACAAATCCACTTTAGATTCTGCAAAAATACCTTTAGAAAAATATTATAGAAAAATTGCCACAGAAGGTTTTAGTAAGCGAGTTTCAGATAGTTTATTTCTTCGCGATGATTATCATGACACCATCTTTAAAAAAATCATCAATAGTCCTTTAATTGATAAAAAAGAATACCGCTACAGCGATTTCACTTTTATTATTCTTAAACAATATTTAGAAAAAGTAACAGGAAAACCTTTGGATGAATTAGCTGAAGATAATTTTTATAAAACACTCGGGATGAACTACACGCTGTATAATCCTTTGAAAAAATTTGATAAAAGTGTTATTGCACCAACAGAAATAGATAATTATTTCCGCCATGATACCATTCAAGGATATGTTCATGATATGGAAGCTGCCATGGAAAACGGAGTAGGAGGTCATGCCGGAATTTTTTCTAATGCTATGGATATTGCCAAAATTATGCAAATGTATCTTCAAAAAGGAAACTATGGAGGCATTCAATATTTCACTCCAGAAACTTTTAATACATTCAATACGTGTTGGTATTGTGCTGAAGCTAACCGTCGTGGTTTAGGATTTGACAAACCGCAACTTAGTGGCAGCGGTCCAACATGTGGTTGTGTTTCCTTGTCAAGTTTTGGACATACTGGTTTTACTGGAACTATTGCTTGGGCAGATCCAGAAACTGATATTGTTTATGTATTTCTATCTAATAGGACTTTCCCTGATTCTAATTTACCTAATAAACTCTCTAAAGAAAACATCAGAGAAGCTATTCAAAAAATAATTCAAGAAGCTATTATTGATAAATATTAAGTAATTGTTCTTACTATTGAGAGCAATAATCTTATATAACAATCTATATTTTCACTAAATTTGTTGTAATAAAATTTCATTATGAAAATAGCCATTGTTTGCTATCCAACCTTTGGAGGAAGTGGAGTTGTAGCTACAGAATTAGGATTAGAATTAGCCCATCGTGGTCATGAAATTCACTTTATTACTTATCGTCAACCAGTTCGATTGGCTTTGCTTAATCCTAATGTACACTACCACGAAGTAAACGTTCCCGAATATCCATTATTTCATTATCAACCTTATGAGTTAGCTTTATCTAGCAAGTTGGTGGATATGGTAAAACTCTATAAAATAGAATTATTGCATGTGCACTATGCTATTCCTCATGCCTATGCGGGTTATATGGCTAAGCAAATGTTGAAAGATGAAGGAATTATAATTCCTATGGTAACGACACTTCATGGAACAGATATCACCTTAGTTGGTAATCATCCTTTCTATAAGCCAGCAGTTAGTTTTAGTATCAATAAATCAGATGTTGTAACATCGGTTTCTAAAAGTTTAAAAGATGATACGTATAATTTATTCAACATTAAAAAGGAAATACATGTTATTCCTAATTTCATTGAATTAGATAAAATAAGAAATGAGAGTTTAATTTCTTGCCAACGATCGGTAATGGCAAAAAAAGAAGAGCGAATTGTTACACACATAAGTAATTTCAGAAAGGTAAAAAGAATTCCTGATGTCATCAAGATTTTCTATAAAATTCAGCAAAAAATACCCGCCAAACTAATGATGGTAGGCGACGGAGCAGAAAAAGTTAAAGCGGAACAACTTTGTAATGATTTAGGAATTCAAGATAGAGTGATTTTCTTTGGCAACAGCAATGAAATAGACCAAATTTTATCCTTCTCCGATTTATTTCTTTTGCCTTCAGAAACAGAAAGTTTTGGTTTAGCAGCACTTGAAGCCATGGCATGGAGTGTGCCAGTAATATCTACTAATTCTGGTGGTTTGCCCGAAGTGAATTTTGAAGGAATATCTGGTTATTTAAGCAATGTTGGCGATATTGAAAGTATGGCTAATAATGCTATAAAGATTTTATCAAACGACCAAACACTAGCTAAATTCAGAACAAATGCACTCAATGTTGCCAAGCAATTTGATATTAAAAATATACTTCCACTGTATGAAAATTTATATATTGAAGCCATAAAAAACACTAAATGAAAAGAATAATTTCACTACTAATTTTTGTGTTAATTGTTTATTCATGTTCATCTAGAAGCAGTAAAGCCTTAAAGCCTTTTTATGAAACATTGACCGTTAACAATGATGGTGGTGCAAATATTAAGTTTTATGAAGTACTCACTGAATCAAAAGAAATTATGATGCTACTAGGTGATGAAACTTTGAGAAAAAAAATTAAAGCAGATGATATAATTAAAAGTAGTTTTATAATTCTTAATGCTGGTCCAACGAATGAAAAATTGAATAAAATTACTATTGAAAAAGTCATAGAAACTCCAACTCAAATTGAAGTATATATTAATGATACTCAAAAAAACATTACTGAAGATCAATCTAATGATGATACAAATCGTCCTTATACTATTGTTAAAATAAATTCGAAGAAACCCATTATTACAAAATAAAAAAATCCCAAATAGGGATTTTTTTATTCTTGATATATAAAAAATTAAAATCTGTATCTAATTCCAATCGCAATATCGGGTCCAAAACTATCTTCTCTATATTTATCCGAATTAAAATAAATTTCTGGTCTTAAATCTAATGATAATTGAATCGGAGCTTCTTGAAAATTGTATTCAATTCCAATATCTCCAGCTGCTAGTATGATAGTTCCACTATCAGTCTTAACGCCATTGTCATAGCTCCAGCTTCCTAATCCACCACCAAAACCTACATACCAGTTGAAGCCGTTTTCAATTTCCCATACCCATTGGTATAAACCAACTAATTTAAATGCATCAACATGGTTACTGTTTCTCAAGCCTAAATCTAATTCTAAACGATTGTTTTTAGAAAATCCTTTTTGGTAAGATACTTCTCCACCAAAACCATCGTTATCTCCCAGACGAAGACCTAATGCATTTTTCGCGATGTCTTGGGCCTTAACGCTAAATGCTAAACCGATTAGCAAGAAAGCACATAAAATGATTTTTTTCATAATTTTATTGATTTAAAATACTACATAAAGATAGTAATATAACGCCAGTATTTAATTTTTATTGTTTGTTATTAATTATAAAATTCATTAAATAACTAATAAAATGGTCTTTAGGTAGTCAATTAAACGCACTTTTATATAATTTAGTTTTTACTTTAAGTTCATAAATACTACATTTGTTTAAAACACGACTTTATGGCTGGAAATAGCTACGGAACACTTTTTAGAGTAACCACTTTCGGTGAATCACATGGAGAAGCTTTGGGCGGAATAATTGATGGTTGTCCAGCAGGTTTAGCATTAAATTTGGAATCTATTCAAAAAGAAATGCAGCGAAGAAAACCTGGACAATCTTCTATTGTTACACAAAGAAAAGAAAACGATGAGGTGCAATTCCTATCCGGAATTTTTGAAGGGAAAACTACGGGAACACCTATTGGTTTTATTATCCCAAATACGAATCAAAAATCAGACGACTATACCCATATCAAGGATAGTTACCGTCCAAGTCATGCCGATTATGTTTATGAAAAAAAATATGGCATTAGAGATTATCGCGGAGGGGGAAGAAGTTCGGCCCGCGAAACCTCATGCAGAGTAGTGGCTGGTGCTATTGCAAAACAAGTTTTGTCAAGTATAAAAATTAATGCATTTGTTTCTTCGGTGGGAGAAATATTTATTGATAAACCTTACCAAGAATTAGATTTTTCATTGACTGAAACCAACGCAGTTCGTTGTCCAGATTTGGCAACAGCCAAAAAAATGGAAGATTACATCAAAGAAATACGAAAAGAAGGCGATACAGCTGGTGGAACAATTATGTGTGTTATTCAAAACGTTTCCATCGGACTTGGAGAACCAGTTTTTGATAAACTACATGCAGAACTAGGAAAGGCAATGCTTTCCATTAATGCAGTAAAAGGGTTTGAATTCGGAAGTGGATTTTGTGGTGCCAAAATGAAAGGAAGTGAACATAATGATTTGTATAACGATGATGGAACTACAAAAACAAACCTCTCTGGAGGAATTCAAGGGGGAATTTCAAATGGGATGGATATTTATTTCAGAGTTGCCTTTAAACCGGTGGCCACATTAATTCAAAAACAAGAAGTTTTAACCAATCAAAACGAAATTATAGAGCAGCAAGGAAAAGGTCGCCACGATCCTTGTGTTGTTCCACGTGCAGTACCAATTGTTGAGGCAATGGCAGCATTGGTGCTTGCAGATTTTTATTTACTTAATAAAACATACC
>Ga0214919_10002040_pt1 | contig 32208 bp, 55 predicted proteins | sample LL1503_MetaG_FD_177994 | JGI IMG/M metagenome (GOLD analysis project Ga0214919, IMG submission 177994) | Freshwater microbial communities from Lake Lanier, Atlanta, Georgia, United States - LL-1503 | ecosystem: Environmental > Aquatic > Freshwater > Lake | place: USA: Georgia | collected... | reverse complement strand
TTGATATGTAAATGATACTTTATTACCAGTAAAACTATATGTTGACATCTTAAATTTATATATAAAAATCGATGAAGGTTCAAGATGTAATATATAATTTATGTCCACAAAATATTATTTAGACTGGCAAGAAGTCAACACTAACTGGGAAGACCTTGATATAAACTGGGAAGATGTCTACATTTTAATTGAAGCTAAACAACTCGCCGGTGGTGGAGGTGGTTCTTCATTAAAAGATTATATAGCCGGAAATCCATGGGATAGATTCAAAAAGGACTTAGGTGAGGAAAAGGCTGAGAAGTTCATAAAGTTATTCTGTAAGATAAATGGAATGAATTATGAAGAAGTAGTAAAGCCAAAATCAAAAATAAAAGTTAAAGTAGAACACTTCCAAAGAGTTTTTGAAAATGTGCCAAATATTAAAATCAAAATGTAATATATAGATTATGGATGGAATAATAAATTTTTCAGAATTCTTTAAAAATACAGATAAAAAAGAACTTCCTAAATTTGATAGAGAAGAAATTTTAAATGATTTTTTTATTGAAGAAGACATTGACATTAATGAAACTGAAGAGGTGAATCAGGAAATTGAAAATGTTTCTGAAGACCTAAAAATTACTGAAGAGTCTGACTTAATCGATAGAGATGAAGTTGAAGAGATGATTCAGAAAGAGGTTGAAAGAATTAAAAAAGAAACAATAGCTGAGTATAAAGCTAACGAAAGTAAAGAGATTACTCTACCAGTTATTGAAGAAGAAATACAAGAAGAAATACAAGAGGAAGAAGAAATATCAGAAAAAAACAGTTCTGAATATTATAAAGTTTTTAATGATAAGGCTGAAACTTTTTCTTGTGAAATTGAATTAGAAGGAGCTAACTTAAAAGATACACAAGTAAGATTAGTTCTTGAGTCAGATAATTGGAACTTAATGTTTCCCGGTGAAATTGATAGATATGGTAAAGTAACTATTCCAATTAAAAAGTTAAATCTATTTGAAGAAGGAGTATTAGGAGTTATCAAAATGGAAGTTATTGCTGAAGGTACAGTATTTGTTCCTTGGGAAGACAATTTTGAAGTTAAAGCTTCTAAGAAAGTAATGGTTAAGTTTAATGAAAATAAATCAACACCAAAACCAAAAGTTCCATTAAAACCAGCAGTTAAAGTAAACTTTAAGAAATAAAAAAAACCACTCAATGAGTGGTTTTTTGTTTTATACACCAGCTTCAGGTGTCTTTTCTTCTTGTTCTTTCTTAGCCTCTTCTGACTTTTTCTTATCATAAGATTCTGAACTTATAATCGAACCTTTATTAATTTCTGGTTGACCCGTTGCAGTTTTAACTACAATTCTAGCCTTATCACCTTTTGTACCTTGTATTTCAACAACAGTTGCATCTGTTCCAGTATATCCAGCTTTATTAGCCACATAATTTGTCTTTGAGAAATATTTAACTTTTTCACCTTTTTCAAAAGTATGTGCCATTAAAGGAGATTCTTTCCAAATATAAACTTCATCTTTATCAGCAGCTTTCTTAGCTGCTCCCATATCAAATCCAGTTTCTTTTTCTTCTTTAGATTCTAATTCTTTCTTTTGTTGGTCAGCTAATTTCTGAGCTCCTGTTGCTTTATCTTGAATTTCTTTCAACATCTTTTGAAAGTTTGGATCATCTTTAACATCTTCTTCTTTAAGACCAGCATCTGATAATAAAGAGTTTGTTTCAGAATTAAGTAATTCTTGTTGCATTTCAATCTTTTTAAGATTAATATAGTTTTGAATCTTTGGATTCTTTTCATCACTAGTAATATCATTGAACTTAATATCAAATTTCTTTTTAATTAGTTCAATTTGTTGGTCATAGTTTTTATCCGCAGTTTCAATATTCTTCATTAATGTTTTTATCTGGTTATCATCTTTTTCACCACCATCTTTTACACTTTTAAAGTATTCACCATATGCTTTTAAAGCTGCTTTCTTTTTAGCTTGTGCTGCTATTATTTCTTTTTTATATTCTTCAATAGCAGTGTCTGCTTTTTTAGCATTTCCAAAATCTTTAGAGAAAGCTAGAGATATTTTATTTTTAAGATTTTTGAATAATCCACCTATAAATTCCTCATTTACTGGCTTAGATTTTTTATCTTTAAACGATTCAAATGACTTTACATATTTCATTTTAAAAATTTTAATTTTAATTATATATTAAATTATAAAATATACTTCCACTCTCCAGATTTTGGAATATTTTTACCATTCAGATAATTACATATTAATAAACTACTTCTCTCTAATTTTATATAAAAAATAAAATATAAATTATGAATTGGAAAGAATATTTAGTTATGTCTGAAAAAACTATGTCTACAGAATTTCACTGTGACTCAAAGGATGAAAGACTATTGCATGCTGTTATTGGTATTTTAACAGAAATTGAAGAGTTACTAGATAATCATGATGTCGATAAATCACCTGACGAGGTTGGTAGAAATGAAGAGGTTATTGATGCTTTGTGGTACTGTGCTATAATATCTAGAGAATTTGATATTGATTATCCACAGATAGTTACAAAAATGCCTAATGAAGATCCAATGGGTTTGATTGTTAAAATCATTAAAAATACTTGTAAATTATTAGACATGTTAAAAAAGAAATTGTATTATAACAGACCAATTGATGAGAATAACTTTAGAACCGTATTTAATTTAATATTATTGAACTTTTCTGACTATGCTAACTGTTATGATATAAATTTAGAGAAATCATTTGATGTGAATATTGATAAATTGAGAGCTAGATATGGTGATAAATTTTCATCTGAAAGAGCAATCAATCGTGACTTAGAAACTGAAAGAAATATTTTGGAAGGAAAGAACTAATTCTTATATTTGTAAACAAAATGGTATTACCTAATTTTGATCGTATGGATTGGTTCGATGGTGGATCTTGGATGTCAAAGATTGATAACCCTCAAAAGTTTCAAAATGAATTTGAATCTTTTAGAAAAAGAATTGGTAAACATTCTTCTTGGTTCAATGCACTTGATACTAAAAAACAATGGGATATTCTATTTTTATGGAAGAAAAAAAAACATACTGCAAAATCAACAAACACAAAAGTGTCTTTAAAGAAATTTTTATACGAGAAACGTAAATCAAGACAGTTCTTCGTTTCAACTCAAAAATTAAGAGAAAGTACACTAAACAATTTATTCAACTAATATGAAAATATTCTCGGGATTAAACGACCAAAAACTCACAAAGGAAATTGTAAATTATCTTCGATTTTCCTTAAATGATTCAGAATTAGAATCAAAAGTTTCATTTGGATCAATTCAGATTGATAAGTTCTCTGATGGTGAAATTCTACCCCTATTCAAAGAGTCTATTCGTGACGAAGATGTATTCTTTGTAAATACAACAAATTCATCCGACGCAATTATGGAGACTCTTCTTGTAATTGATGCCGCCAAACGAGCAGGGTGTAAATCATTCACACTTATTGCACCATTTCAAGGGTATTCTCGACAAGATAAAACTGACCATTTAAGATCATCTATTGGTTCTAAAATGTTAGCAGATATTCTCGAGAAGGTAGGTATGTCTAGAATTATGACTATTGACTTACACGCTTCTTCTATACAGGGATTTTATAATGTTCCAGTTATTCACTTAAATGGTAATAAAATATTCATCGATTATATTAAATCACTTGATATTGATAATCTATGTATAGTTGCACCTGACCAAGGAGCAGTTAAAAGAGCATCTGATTTTTGTAAGGCTTTTCCAGAGTCGACATTTGCAATGATTAATAAAAAACGTATCAAACCAAATGAGATTCACTCAATGGAACTTGTTGGTGATGTTATTGGTAAGAATGTTATTATTGTTGATGATATGGCTGATACATTAGGAACAATGAAAAAAGCAGCAGAACTTATTATGTCAATGGGTGCTAAATCTGTTAGAGCGGTCGCGACCCATGGAATTCTAAGTGGTAAAGCATTTGAAAATCTTGAGAATTCGATGTTTGAAGAGCTGATTGTTTCAGACTCTATTCCACAATGTGTTCACCCTAAGTTGAGAGTTGTTTCCTGTTCTAGAATAATTGGTAAATCAATTATGGCTCTTACTCAAAAGAAAAGTATTCACGAGTTAAATATCGTGGAATAAAATTAGTTTTTAAAATGAAAATAATTCTATGTGATATAGATGGTACTATTTGTGATGATATCAAAAATGAAGATTCACATTTATATCCAAGTGCAAAAGTAATAGAAGGTTCTTTAGAACAAATCAATAAATGGTTTGATGAAGGAAACCACATCACCTTCTTTACTGCAAGAGAAGAGAAAGATAGATTAGTGACCAGTAAATGGCTATTGGATAATGGATTTAAGTTTCACGGATTAATTATGGGAAAGCCTAGATGTCTAAATCCAGATGATGAATATGTTTGGGTAGATAATCGTAAAGTAAGAGGTGTTACTTATAATGCAGTTTGGGGAGATTTTAAAAGGGTAAATAAAGATATTTTAACATTTGGGGATTAATGAACAACAATGAAATGAAATCTTTTGTTAGAGATTTAAGTCTAAATCTATTAACAAACAATCACAAAATTGAAATAGATTCGTCTAAAAGATACAATAATAAGATTAGATGGTTTATGCCTAGTCGTAAGTTGATCAATCATATAATTGAATCTGGTGGTGTTTTAAGTGGATCAAGAGCACTTCGTTGCTTTAAAATAAACGGAAAATCTATTTTAGATCGTAGAACTAAAGATTGGGATTTTATTGTAACTCAAGATATGGCATTTAAAATCTGTGATAAGTTTGAGATTGGTATTATACCAGGAGTCGATAAAGTTATCAGTGTTTCTAATCAAAGATACTGGAGACATCCTGACTATTTTGAGGCTTACAGAGTTGGTCCAGTTGATGTGCAGTTAATCATCAAAGATGAACTACCAGAATATGAGACTGTTAATGGTGTTAATATTTCATCATTACAATATATTGTGAATGAAAAAATGAAATTAATTGATGAATTAGGAGAAAAAGTTATAAATTCTTCTTCTATTTCAGAAGAAAGAAAAGAACTTGGAAAACATCTTGATGATATGACTCAAGTTATTATAAAATTTAACTGTGTTAGAAATGAAAATACTTGATGGTAAATTAGTATCGGAAAAAATACTTAATGATATTAAGTCAGAGATAATAATCTCAGGATCAAATCCTAAAATTGCAATCATAATGATTGGTGAAAGTCAAGCATCTGAGACTTATGTTAAAAATAAAATGATTGCTTCTAAAAAATGTGGTATTAAATCTGTTTTAATGAGATTTAAAGAAGATATCTCAGAAGAAGAGATACTCAGTGTCATTAATAATATAAATGATGATGATTCGTATCAAGGTATGATTGTTCAAATGCCTATTCCAAATCATATAAACTCTCAAAATATTATTAATGCTATATCACCTGATAAAGATATTGATGGATTTCATCCGTATAACTTTGGAAAGATGTCAATGGGTATTGATAGTTTTAAACCAGCAACGCCATATGGAATAACAAAACTACTTCAACACTATGATATTGAAACTAGAGGTAAACACTGTGTTGTAATTGGTAGATCTAATATAGTAGGTAAACCAATTTCTATTATGTTAGGTAACGACTTTACAATTGGTAATTGTACGGTGACACTTCTTCATATAGAAACACCTAGAGAACTTTTGATGAAACAATGTCAGATGGCTGATATAATTGTTGTTGCGGTTGGTATAAAGAAGTTCATAACATCTGATATGGTAAAAGAAGGTGTTATAATAATAGATGTAGGTATTAATAGAACAGATGATGGTAGATTAGTTGGTGATGTTGATTTTGAAAATGTTAAGGATAAATGTTCTTGGGTAACACCGGTTCCGGGTGGAGTTGGTCCAATGACAATCGCATCTCTTATGCTGAATACTTTAAAATCTTATAAACTTAAACATCTTGTTCATATATAAATAAAAAATTAAAAATTTTAATGGCTAAGTTAGTTTTAACACAAATTATGAAGAATGAAGCACACGTTATTACACGGATGCTTGATTCTATAAAATCTATTGTAGATATTGTATGTTTAGTTGATACTGGTTCAACAGACAATACTATTGAAGTAGTTAAAAACTGGGGAACACAAAATAATGTTGAAACTCACGTTTTTGAAAGACCATTTGATAATTTCGAGAACTCTAGAAACTACTCTATTCAAGTGGCTCGTGAAGTTACAAAAGATAGAGGTAATGATTTCTGGGGATTTTGGCTAGATGCTGATGAAACCATCGAAATACTTCCAAACTTTAATAAAGCTGGAATCAACAAAGATTTGTATATGTTTAACACATATATCAATGTCATGAAATATACTCGTAACGAGTGTTACAAACTTGATAAACCATTTAGATTCTATGGTCCAGTTCACGAATTCATTGTGTGTGATGATAAAAACATCACATCTGGATTGATGGAAGGTATTAATGTACGAGTTCAGATGGATGGTGGTTCTTGGAAGGGAAATATTCCTGAGAAATATAAATCACACGCATTTGTTCTTGAAAAGTATATTGACCAGAATCGTCAAGATCCACGTTGGATATTCTACACTGCACAATCTTATCACGATTCAGCTTGTGTACCAGATAACCGTGAGGAAAATGAAGAACGTCTTCGTAGAAGTTTGAAGTATTATAAAGAAAGAATTTCTCGTACTGATGGATATCCAGAAGAAATATTCTACTCTCAGTTCCGTGTTGGAACTATTATGAGAGCTTTAGAAGAACCTTGGCATTTAACTTTAAATGAGTTCTTGAAAGCTTATTCAATTGATCCACTTAGAGCTGAGCCAATTAAAGCAATCATTGATTACTACTTGGCAGTAGGTGAGTGGCACAATGCTTATATCTTCTCTAAATTTGCAAAGATGAATTTCCATCAAAAGAATCCATATCCAACAAGATTGTTATTCGTTGATGAATCTCTTTACATTTGGAAATTACTTGAAGTTCATGCGGCAGCATGTTTCTACACTGGTAGAAAAGATGAGGCAAAACAAAACTATCAAGAAATGGTTAACATATCGAGACAAACTCCTCAGTACTTCACACCAGAAGATATACAGAAAATTCAAATGAATGCACAGTTCTTTTCTTAAAAAAGAAGATTAACATTTTTTAAAAGGGAATATATTATATTCCCTTTTTTTATTATATTTGTAGTATGTCAAAATATGGACGAACATATCATTTACCTTGGTCACTCGGATCAACGAATGACGATAGAATATCTAATAGTGTAGATTCACTTTTAGGTAAAGAGATTGTTATTACCGAAAAATTAGATGGTGAGAACTGTGGAATGACTAACGATGGTGTTTATGCCAGAAGTCATGCCGCTTTTACAACATCAGATTGGTCAAGAGAAGTTAGAACACTTCATAAATTAAAAGTTGAAGATGAATTAGGTGAAGATGTTTATCTGTTTGGAGAGAATATGGAAGGTATTCATTCAATTGAATATACAAATCTAACATCGTATTTTTATATCTTTGGTGTCAGAGATAGTAATATCTGGATTCCTTGGGAAAGTGTAGAAGAATATTCATATCTGTTGGATATACCAACAGTTCCCGTTTTATTTAAAGGTGTTGTAAATACTGAAAAAGAACTTAAAGAACTTACTGAAAAACTCGCTTCTGAACCATCTGAGTTAGGAGGTCAACGAGAAGGAATTGTTGTTAGAAATGCCGGTATGTTTCATAATGATGATTTTGCGGATAATGTAATGAAGTGGGTTCGTAAAGGTCATGTTCAGACAGATGTTCATTGGACACGAAATTGGAAAAAATCAAAATTAAATGACTCGAAATTTTAAATTAGAAAAACTACAAAAAGGAGAAACTTTTATTACTAGTGAAAAGGGTAACTCAATGGTTCCTCTTATTAAATCTGGACAAGAACACAGATTAGAGCCTGCTACTTGGGAACAATGTGAAGAAGGTGATATTGTTTATTGTAAAGTAAAAGGTAATTTTTATACACATCTTGTTAAAGCTAAGAATTCAGATAAGGGATTACTTATTGGCAATAATAGAGGTGGTATAAATGGATGGACCAAAAATGTATATGGTAAAGTTGTTGAAATTATAAAGAACTGATATGGATAGTCAAACATTTCAAAATATTATATTATTTTTATCACTCACCCCTCTTGCACTTTTGGTGGTGATAGTTTTTCTTTTTCTTGACAGGAAAAGAATGAAATTACAAATTTCCGAATTAAATGAAAAAGTAAAATTAGAGAAAAATAGTAAGAAAAATTTAGTTAAATTCTATATTGGTGCTAAGGCTCTTTTAAATGATTATGGATTGACACACACAAATTCATTAAATAATAATGTAAAAACTAATATTAGTGTTGATTATGAAGTTGAAGTTGTTGATATTTCTGAAAATCAGATTAAAGTAAGAGCAATTGATTTTAAAGGTAATGATTCTCTTTCTAGAGATCCTAAAATGAGACAAGGTATTCTTTCATTTTTACAAGATAGTTGGGTTGATAAATCTTCAGCAGAGTTAGTTTTGGATGAATCACACAATCGTCAAATTAAATTAGAAGAATTAGGAATAGAATGAAAACATTAGAATTAGTTTATATTGGCAAGCCAACTTCAAGATTTGAATATGGTGAATTATATAGGGCATTTTCTTTTAATGATGTTGGAATTATGACTTTTTTAGATAAAGATGGTCGTGTTTGTGAAATGAATAAAGATATTTTAAACAAACACTTCATCACTTTGTCTAATTTCGTTAAACTAACACGAGATAAAAAAATAAATGAAATACTAAAATGATAAACATTATAGTCGCTTACGATAAAAATTTAGCAATTGGTAAAGATAATACACTTGTTTGGAGGCAATCTGCAGATTTAAAAAGATTTAAAGAACTAACAACTGGAAAAACAGTTGTAATGGGTCGTAAGACTTTTGAATCTATTGGTAGACCTCTACCGAATCGAAGAAATATTATTATTACCCGTCAAGATATTAATATTGATGGTGTTGAGATAATTAATTCAATTGAAGATATTAAAAATATTAAAGAAGATATTTTTATTATTGGAGGTGGTGAAATTTATAAAAATTGCCTTATATTAGCCGATAGAATATACGCTACAGAGATCGATTGTGAGATAGAAGCAGATACTTGGTTTCCAAAATTTTGGACATCAGAGTGGGTAGAGGAGAGTAATGAACAACATAAATCAGACGAAAAAAATCAATTTAATTATAGTTTTATAAATTATGTCAGAGATAACAGAAGCTAAGTCTAAAATTAAAGATCTTAGAGAAGTTTTTATAAGTGAGTGTAAATCAGGTTCTTGGGAAAAGAACTCATTTTCAATTTGGAATAGATATTTTCGATTGACTCAGGAATTTAAAGATAAAAAATCTATTTGGAAAATAGAACTTGATAACAGAACCACTCTTCAATTGGAAGAAATCGGTATTTCAAAAATTTACTTTAGATATTTAAAATTATTCATTAACAGGAGTGTCAGAAATTCTGAAAAAAGAAGAATATAATACAAGTTGGTAAAGTTTCAGATAGATTCTTCGAAAAGAATACTGAATTAAAAAGAGATAATAAATTAAATAAACTATTAAACTAATGAAACGACTATTAACAAACCTGTTTATGAGTTCAACCTCAACAGGCAAAACAGCTCCATATGGATGGCTAATTATATTTGCGGCCTTTATATTCTTTATATGGTACATATCTAAGTAAAAATTAAAATTATATAATATATGAAACAATTATTTGAAACAAATGTGTTTAATCGAAACAATAATTCGACAATTTCGGAAAGAGTCTTTATGGGGTCTATTGCAGGATTTATTTCCTATGGACTAGTATTAACTTATATTATGGCGAGTTTCTTCGCCCCACCAATGCCAAGTATGTGGTATTTAATTGGAGTTGGTGCTGTTATTCCACTCATTGGATGTTTTATTGCAATGAGTGATAATCTGCCACTATCTTTTCTTGGTTACAATATGATTGTATTACCAATTGGTTTGTGTCTTGGACCTATCGCTAACTTTGTAGATCCACAAATTATACAAGACGCAGCACTCCTAACCGCTATCATAACCGGAGTGATGGGATTTGCGGGAATTACTTACCCTAATTTATTTAAGAATATAGGTGGTGCACTTTTCTACTCTCTACTTGGTTTAGTGGTTGTTAGAGTTCTTCAAATGTTTATTCCAGCACTTGCACATCTTACAATTATTGATTACATAGCAGCTGGTATATTCTCACTTTATATTGGATACGATATGTATCGTTCTACAACTGTAGGTAGAACTGTTGGAAACGCACTTCACATCGCTGTATCACTATACCTTGACATAATTAACTTATTTCTTAATCTCTTATCTATACTAAACTCAAGTAATGACTAATCTAAACGACTACATCAGAAATCTATCTATTCAAGACAAAAAGACTTTATCTCAAAAAGCATTAAAAACTTGTGAAGAAGTAGGAGAATTGGCAAAAGCCATTCTTCCCTTCGATTCAGCACCAGGAACAAATCACCGATTTATTGATCGTGATAAAATCTTAGAAGAAATTGCTGATGTTTACTTAACTAATATATCAATTGCTTATTCATTAGATTTTACTGATGAAGAAATTGAAGATATGATTCAAAAGAAATCAGTTAAGTGGCAAGAAATTCAAGCCAAAGAAGATAACGCTTCTTTTCCACTACCGTTTGAAATTCACATAACGGTAGATATGAGTAAGATTGGTAATAAAATTAAGTTTGTTGATGATTTTAAAAAACAATGTCAATACTTAGGAGTTAAACCAATTGTAATTGAACTACAATTAGAAAACGGAACACTTGAAGATGTTATGACTTCTTCTAAACACTTTGGTGATAATAGAAGTGCTTATGAAGAGTCTGAAAGAATTGCCAATGAGTTAATCAAAATAGGATATCGAGTAATTCGTCGAAAAATAGAAACCGTTCCGTGGCATTCAGCAGCACCTATGATTGATGGAATTCTTCCTATACCAAATGGATGTTACTTTGAAAGCCATATTGGTGTTGTCATTACACCAGATGAAAAGCAAGAACTTGATAGTTTTGTAGAAGGTTTAAACGCAGGAACTGAGGATACTGGATTTGGTGGCGTTGCAAAACTAAGTCAAAACTTTTTCAAGAAGTCAAAAGATGGTTCTAAGTTTGTTAATATGATAACATATAGAAATAATCTATGTGGATATGAAACATTTAAAGATGAAGTTGAGTTGATTAAAGAGTCACTTGTTTCAAGTGGATTTAATTATGAAAAGGTTGAAGTTGAATATGCAATCTATGATACCAATATCACACACGATGATATGTGGTTAAAAGAGGAAGAGTATGAGGTATTTCAATAAATTTGAAAAAGTAATAGCAATTAAGGATGCACCAATTGTTGATTCGAAACAATTTGGAAATGATATTCAAGCTTACAAGAAAGGTGATATATTTGAAGTTATGTCTTCATTTTCAAACCAGATTGTAGTTTGGCATTCAAAAATTGAATCAACTATGGCTTTAGATTCAGATAATTTTGAACTTTTAAGTGAATTTAGAAATAAAAAAATAGACTCTATCTTATGAGATTACTGGATAAATATTTAGATAAAATAGACATCGAAAATATTAAGAATTATGGTGGATATAATTATATCAAACCAAATATTAAAGAATTGCCTCTTAAAAATGTTATGCAATTGAGTTTTAATTCACTTTATCCGAATATACTTTGTGGTATGGTAGAAGCTGGGATTCATAACAATGCTAAAGAAAGTGTTAAAAAAAGTCTGGAAAGTTTTAAAGATAATTTTGAATACTTTAATTCTAATAGACAAAATTTAAAAATAAACAGTCCTGAAAAGTATGTTGAGTTAAAAACTAGTATAAATTCTTTCTATGGTAAATTAGGATTTTTATCAAATACTGATATGGCTCCAAATTATCCTGGATTTGTTACTGAATATCTACGACATTACTATGATGATTTATATTTAAAGAATAGTCATATTATTTTATACATTGATACTGATACTATATTTTTTGCAGGTGAGCTAGATCTTTTAGGATTTAATATTCCATTTGATATAGAAAACATTGATTATATAATGTTTTCTGCAAAGAAGAAGTATGTAATGTTAAAAAATGAAATAATAACAAATGGATACCATAAAAATGCCCAGGAAGCAATTGATATCTTGAAAGGATATATTAGAAATGATAAGATTGAGGAACTAGGAATATGAGTAGATTATTAAGACGTTATAGGACAAATAAGGAGTGTGGAATAAAGAAAAGTGGAGGTATTACTGACCTATTTGATAATGTAATTAAATCCGCTTGGAGGCTTACTGACGAAGAGTTCGACAGCATTTTAGAAAAAATGACTGATGAAGAAATGGATCTGTTTCTAACAGAGAAACCAACTTTTGAAGAAAAGAGAAAAATGATTATATTAGTAGAGAGATTGCTTAATCTCTCGGAATATAGAGACAGTCAAATTAAAAAGATAATATGAAAAACTTAGTAAATGTATTTCAAGATACATTAGAAAATAGTAAGAATCTAACAAATTCGATAACATCAAAACACACCTTTGATGAAATCAATTCGCCAAAATTAACAATGTTTAAGCCAAACATTAGTGTTATAAACACTGATAGTGTATCTGCTGTTGTTGAGTATTCGAAATATGGTAAGACCTGTGTATTAAATATGGCATCATATAAAAGACCAGGTGGTGGTGTGTATAATGGTGCAAGAGCTCAAGAAGAATGTTTATTCAGATGTTCTAATCTAATTCATGTTGTTCCAAATACCTTTTATCCATTAGAAGCAAATGAGTTACTCTATACAAAAGATGCTATATTCTTTAAGGATAAAGAGTATGATTATATGGATCCAATTACTTGTGATGTTGTTACGATAGCCGCTATTAATTTAAATGAAAATGCAAAATATGATCCTGTTCAAAATCTCACAGACTACCGAAATATAACAAAAGATAAAATAAGATTAATGGTTTCATTGGCGGCTCAAAATGGAGTTAAGAATCTAATACTCGGTGCTTGGGGATGTGGAGTGTTTAATAATGACCCTACAACAATGTCACAATATTTTAGTGAAGTATTAATTGGTGAGGGATATTCTGTTGATTTTGATAATATAGTTTTTGCAATTATTAATGATCATAATTCTGTTGGTAACAACTTTGACATATTTAATAATCAATTCAATGGATGATATTGACGACTTATTTGAAGAACTTAATAGTTTGAGAAAAAAACAGAAACAGATAATGATTCAAGCAGTAAAACAAGCGAGTGATTATATGATGAATGTGGATTTTGCATCTCTTTATCCAAGTACTATGACGATGCACTTTCCGAAGAAACATACAAAGATTTCAAAAATTGAAAAAATATTAGACAATATAAATGACAACAAAAGAATATAATGTATTTGAAGCCTGTGTTAAGAATGTGAAATACATTGCTATTGTAAATCAAAATTATGAGTTTGCGGCACGATTGAGAGATCTTGAAAAAGATTTAACGCAAACAACCGATTGGCAAAGAGTTAATTCACTTGATTCACTTCAATATTATGATAGAATTGAAAGACTTATTGATGAATACTCAACAGATAAAACTAACGAAGAGTTAAGATTTAATCTTAAACAAGTATATGATGTAGTAATGAGACCAGTAATTAGACAAGAAATTATATCTAAAATATTAGGAGAGGAAAATGAGTAACGTGTTGGCCAGATATAACAATATGGTATTTTCAATTGACCAGTTAAGTAAGCTAGGTGGATTGAGAGATAGTTTGAAAATTAATTTTTTAGACTTCTTCGAAGGTACTGATGAAATGTTCATCGCTACCTACAAGCCTAAGTATCCACAACATCAATTTCAAATTTATAAGCATATTAAGAAATCTATGTCTAAGGAAATTAGAGATGGAATCAGAGAGGCTGTTAAAGATCCTAAAGTCAGAGATAGACTTAGAGAATATAACATTGATAAATTACTTTTATGACTAACGATATAAAAATGCCACTCAAAAGTAAAATCATTGAGATGAACTATCGAGGATATGAATATAGTCTTGAGAAGTATTATTATGAAAGTAAAGATGGTCAAAAATATACAACCACTGAACTTGATTCTGACTTTTATGACAGGTTAGAGAAACTACATCGAGATAGAAAAATTGATGAAATATTGAAAAAAGATTAGTATATTTGTTTTATGATGAACAAGGCAGAAATAGACAAACTCTTTAAAACTGGTAGGAAATCTTATGGTAAGATTCTTAAAGTGGTATCTGTTCCTGGAAATGGAGAGATAATAATTTCTGCACCAATTAAAACATTCAAAAGAGCTGTTGATAGAAATAAAGTAAAGAGATTAATTCGTGAAGCAGTTCGTGATATTAATTTCTCAAAAGTTAATGCTTTTGTTATCTACAACATTTCAGAAATTAAAACTCTCCAAGAGATAAAAGAGGATTTAAAAAAAATTAAGTTTTAATATGTATAACGGAAATATAGTATTATTAGGAGCTCCCGGATCTGGTAAGGGTACACTAGGTAAACAATTGGCTGAAAAGTATGGATATACATTAATCACAACCGGTGACATACTCCGAGAAGAAAAGAAGTCTGGTAGTGAAATTGGTAAAAAGATTAATGATATCTTAGGTAAGGGAAACCTTGTACCTGACGAGATTGTTAATCAGATTATCAAGAATAAGATTCAAGACTTTGAACCGATGGGTCGGGTTATCTTCGATGGTTTTCCAAGAACCGTTATTCAAGGTGAATTTCTTGATACAATTGCCGATATTGGATTAGTTATCTATCTTGAAGTATCTGATAATACAATCAGAGAAAGAATACTTGAACGTGGTAAAACTTCTGGTCGTGAAGATGATCAAAGTATTGATATTATTAATCGTAGAATACTTCAATATAAAACAGAAACTAAACCTCTAATAGAATTCTATGATGATAAAAAGATTTTAGCAACTATTGACGGAGAAGAATCTATTAATGAAGTATTTAACAGAGTTGAGAATATTATAAAATTATGGAAATGAATAAATTAAATATTTGGTTTAAGTGGGTATTCTTACCTTCATTTAGAAATGAAGATTTTTCTGAGCTTGATGCTAAGGCTAGGAAATTTGCATTCAAAAGCCATTCATCTACCAATCATAAATATGATGGACTACCATATAAAGTCCATCTAAGACTAGTATTAGAGTTTGCTAAAAAGTATATTCATTTAATTCCAGAAGATAAAAGAGCAATCGTATTGGCAGCATGTTGGACGCATGACGGAATTGAAGATTGCCGTTTAACATATAATGATGTTAAGGAAATACTTGGTGTAGAAGTAGCAGACATTGTATATGCACTCACTAACGATAAAGGTAAGAATAGAAAGCAAAGAGCAGGTGAGAATTACTATAAAGGAATTCGCGAAACAGAATTTGCAGTTTTTGTGAAGTTATGTGATAGATTTGCAAACTTAACATATTCAACTATGAGAGGAACTCGTATGTCTGAAATGTATAAAAAAGAAATGCCAAACTTTATCAAATCAATTTATGATTCTAAATATGATTTGATGTTTGACGACCTAAATAAATTCGTATGAAACGTATAGCTATAACAGGTTCAATGGGATCGGGTAAAACATTCATCTCGATGAAATTTGCCAGTTTAGGTGTTCCTGTCTTGATTATGGACCAAGTTGTTAAGCAACTTCAAATCACTAATGAAAATCTTATTAAGAAGATTAAAAGACGATTTCCTGATTCATATACTGGTAATATTATGAACAAGGAATATATGGTTAGAAAGTTGTTCTATGATGAAACTGGTAAGAATCTAAAAGATATATCAGAGATAATCAAACCATATCTTAAAGAAGAATTAGAGAAGTTTTACGAAGAGTTCTCAGATAAGAAGTATGTTCTTGTGGAGAGTGCCTTAATCTATGAATATAACTTACAGGATCAATTTGATGAAGTTATTTTTGTTAATGCTGATCCTAAGAAGAGGAAACAAATGGCAATGAATCGTGATAAAATAACTTCTGATGAATATAACAGAAGAATGAAAACACAGATGCCAGATGAATTTAAAATTGAAAAATCAAAGTGGATTATAACTAACGATTACACAGAAGGGGTATTTGAACAAGTTAAACAAATAAATGAATTAATATGATAAAAGAAGATAGAGACTTTTTCGAATCAATACTTGGTGATTTGAGTGGTGGAATGGGTGAAGGTTACAACAGATTTTGTTGTGAACAAGGAATTATAATTGCAGAATCTTTAAGAAATAAAGATAGTATTATTGAGTTTCATAAAATGGATTGGAATGAACAAAAGAGTTTAGTTCCTGGATTAGATGATGGTCATAGTGGTAATACATTTGGTGTTGCTTGTAGATTAGCAATTGCTTATTTGCCAAGAATTAGAGAGAAAAGGATTGACGAGGTGATTGGTCAATAAAAATTAATGATTATGAGTGAAAGTCTATTGCAAAAGAACATTCTTTGAAAAGAATTTAAATACATATCAAATTAATGGCAAAGGATTTGGAGAAGAGTGGGTTAAATGGTCAAAGGGTAAATATTATAAAGTAAGATTGCCTCAAGAATATGAGAGAAACGCAGGAGTCTACTATATCATAGAAAATGAAAGAGAATCTTTTTGGTCACCAATAAAGGAAAAGGATTTTAATAAGCACTTTATTGATGTTGATGAACTAAGAGAAGAAAAAATTAATAGGTTGTTAAATTAACTACCTTGGAAAATCAATTCCTCTTTCTACTATATCCTTTATAAAACTAGTAGGTTTGAATAAATCAAGTGTATATTCAACTGCTTTATCAACATCAAAATCTTTACAAGAAAATATATCAATAAAAGTATAATTCTTTTCTTGAAATGAGTGAACTGATAAATGACTTTCTGCTATGATAACAATTCCTGTTATTCCCTTATCTTCTGGTACTAATCCAGAGTATGGAAATACATAAGGTTGAATTATTGGTGTCATTCCTATCATTTCAGGTAGTATCTTTAAGTAATTGAAGTGTAATTCATAGTTTTCTAAAACTTCTTTAGGACATCCTGATAAATCTAATGTCAAATGTGGACCAAAACTCTTTTGTTTCATAGTTGTAATAATTTATTTTTTTATATATATCTTAAAATTTTTTGAATTTTTTATGAATTTTCTAATTTCTTTTCCGAGAAGCGGTCAACACCTAACAGAATGCATACTTAGATACTTGTGTGAGTCACACGGAATAGACTATTCTTATTGTGATTACTACAAATGCTGCAATAATACTCCTTGTAAAAAAGGAAGTATTTTTCAAAAAAATCATGACTTTGGAATTGAAAATGGTAAAGAACTTCTAGAAATAAATAATGAATCAAAATATCTTGTTTTATTCAGAAAAGATCCAATATTACAATTGGAATCATATTATAGATTTATTTTATCTAAATATGATACTAGTCTTTCTTATAATTATGATGATTTATTAAAATTTGTAAAAGGTAAATTACCATATTATAATAATTTTATAAAAAAATGGGTAAATAATGATGATAGTAATATACTAAAAGTAGAGTACTATGAGATTATTAATAATGTTTTTGATAGTTCTCAGAAGATATTTAATCATTTTTATTCTGAAATTACAATCGATAAATCTAAATTAAATGAGATTAATAATATAGAATTTTACTCATCAGATAAAAACAATTTAGGAAAAATTGGATTGAAAAATACTATAAATAGTGATGTTTATAATTCACTAAAAAGAGATTTAGAGTTATAAACATTTTTATTTTAAAAAAATATAAAATTGATGAATGTATTTACAACTATAAATCCAAACGGAGATATCGAATCTCAAATTTACTCTACTGATACTTGGTCATCTAAATTCAAAGTTTACTCAGTAAATACAAAAGAAGAGATACTTAGAATTAAGGATAAATTTAAAAATGTTGAATTTATAGAGACTGATAAAACTATTGATGTTAATGGTAAGAAATTAGTAAAATTAAATGCTATATTAGATGCTATAGTTATGAAGAAGTCTAAATACTCTTGTATAACAAACTCTGATATTATTCTTAATAAATCAATAGACACCAAAAAACTAATATCTAAAAAACATCTTGAAAACGGAATAATTGTTAGTAAAAGATATGAGTTGGGTGGAGAAAAGATATATCAATTTGAAGATGGATACGACCTTTTCATATTTGATATTAAAAACATAAAAATATTCTATAATGAAGGATTCGCATTAGGAATGCCTTGGTGGGATTTTTGGATACCAATGATGGCAGATAGGTTTTTATTAAAACTTTATTTTACAAAAAATGAGGTTATTTATCATAAAACACATGAAACAAATTATAGTTATGATAATTGGGAGTTATTTGGGAATCGATTTTTGGCTGAATTGATTAGCATGGGTCTTAAAGTTAATAGACTGGATGGTGCAAAGCACTTCTTTGAGAACAATGGTCAATTATGTCAAGTTTGTAAAAATTTCATAGAGAGTAAAAAAATTGATATTAAAATTTGATTATTAAAAACTTTTTACTACATTTGTAATGTAATAGAAAAGCGAGTAGAATCTTAAACGGCACGTGGAGTGACGACTGAATTCTAACCTCAGTGATAAGGCGTTCGATCCGTCCTACTCGCACAAATAAAACCTTTTAAAATGGCATCAGGACTAATAATTGGAATATTCATCGGATGGATGATTTGGGGTGATAAAAAAAAGTAATATATAAAAAAAATAAAAACAAAAGTTATGTTGTAGATTGACAAATTTCAAGAAACAAAGCTTGTCGTAATAACCAGACAAGATATCAACCCTGGTTATACCGTTGTACAAAGTACACATTCAATCGCAGACTTCGCCTATGAGCATCTAGAAGTCTTTAAAAAATGGAAAGAAGAATCTAATTCCATTATCTGCCTCTCTTGTAAATCCGAGGCACAATTATTAAAACTTTACGAAAAATATTCACAGTTAACACCTGGAGTCAAATTCTTTGAACCCGATGTTGATGAATGGACATCTATTTGTCTTTACGGAACACCACAGATTCGTAAGAGCTTATCACACTTGCCTTTAGCTCTCAAAAATAAATCTGTTGCCGTATGAGAATATTAAACATTTTCCGTAAAAACAGAAATCAACCAAAGGTTGTTGAGAGTTCTGTGAAGTCCACTAATCAATTAGTAAAACCTGATCACTATTACACTTTGTTTAATAAAAATTGGGCTATTGAAGAAACAATTGATTTCCAAACACAAGCTGTTGCTGAAGGTATGAAACCTTATGGATGGACAGTTGAAGTTCGTTGGAAAAATAATAAAGGTGAATTCTATCCTTGGCAGACGTACTGGAATAGAAAAATATACTATTCAGCAAGTTCGGCAACAGAAGCAGCTCTAAAGTTCTATGTATCCACAAGTCATGGGTATGAGTGGAGAGTTAAACCATTATATGTGATGGAACAACAAGAATATAGAAACTTTAAAATTGATAAGTTACTGGGTGATAGGTCAACACAAGATTCTAAAAAATATGATATAAAAGGTTGGAAAGTAAAAGAAGATTGTGAAATTGAATATAAAAATGGAAATAAATTTAAATTTAAAAAAGGAACATTATTTATTCAACTTGAAAATGGTGACATTATTCAAATGAAAAACTCAAGAGAAAGTCCAAGAACCGGTCAATATCAATTATTTAATGATCTAATACCAGGTGGATTTGTCGAAGAAGTAAAAATAGAAGATGAGAAGTGGTCACATCCACATCTCTTAAAAGAAGTAAAAAATAAATTAAAACTTAAATAATATGTTGTAGATTGACAAAAAATTAGTCATCGATGCGATGAAAAGTTGTGAACAGACCAAAGGTTTATCTGTTCTCGAACACGGTATTTCAGTAAAGAATTACCTATTTGACCTTATCAATCACCTAAGAACTGGTGATAAACTCGAATACTATTGGGTATTACCTGATTGGATTTATTCTGAAAAAGATTTGATACTATCATCTCTTCCTGATGATGATACTCTTGAATTATATACAAAATATCACGATTGTGGGAAATCATTTTGTTTAACCATTGATAATGATGGTAAGAGACATTTTCCTAATCATGCCGAGGTATCATATCAAATTTTCAAACAAATTTTTAATAACGATGTTGCGGCTGAATTAATTCGACACGATATGGATATTCATCTTTTGAAATCCGATGGTGTTGATGAATTCTGTAAGAATCCTTTTGCCATAACTTTACTCTTAACTGGGTTAGCAGAGGTGCATTCAAATGCTCAAATCTTTGGTGGTCTTGATTCAACCTCTTTCAAGATCAAATTCAAATCAATTAATCAAAGAGGTAAACAAATTTTAAACAAAATAAAAAATAACAAATAATTATGAAAACAGTAGAGCAAAACAAACAAGAAGTAATCAATTACTTAACAAAAACATCAATTCACACTTTTTTAAAACCAAAGGCAACATTTAAATGGGGTGATATGAACAAACCAGGATACTATGAGTATGACTATGAGAATAGTACCTACTTCAAAGTATTTAATGAAGGTGAAAAATGGTTTTATATCGAAGATGATAAAATAAAAAATTTAGATATTGACCATTATATAAAATATTATGGTAATAATTCCAAGTGTGTAATTTCTCACAAACTCTTTTTAGGTAAGAACATGAAGAGTGTGAGGAATAATAAATATGTTCAGTCAAAAATCGAAGAAGTTTTGAAAAATAAATCATAATTTAATATATAAATTATGAAAATGTTATTGACACTTTTACTACTTATACCTACACTATTATACTCTCAAAGAATTGAAGAGATTGATGGTAAATACAAAGCTAAAATTGAGTATTCGGTTAGTGGTAAAAGTGTTGATTACATTTTCAATAATGCTAAGTCTTGGATAGAAATTGAATTTCAGAAAAACAAAATGAATGATGTTACTATTTATACAAATAGTAAAAAATTATCAGGAACAGTTTATAACAAAAAACTATCATTTAATATTGAAATAATATGTAATGATAGATCCTTTGTTACTAAGTTTAGTGATTTTTATTTAAATAAAAAAACATTAAAGGAAAAAGATATAGATAAAGTAAATCAATATTTATTTGAACTATCTGGAAGAATGCAAAAATATATTAGATATAATTAAAATTATAATAAACAATGAGATACATTTCAAACTATTCAGAATTTGAACAAACCAATGAAGGTTTAAAAACTTGGCTATCAACATTTTTATTGATGGCTAATCTTGGACTAGTTCCATTAAATGTTAAGTCAGCAAATGCACAGACTAAAAGAGACTTCGTTGAATCACAACCACAAGATAAAGTAGATGCTGCTAAGTTCATATCATTTTTAAATACATATGGATTTAGAAAATCATTAGATCAAGTTTGGGAAGAGTTTAAACAATCTGATCCTTCAGTTACAAGTTCTTTTGAACAAGTTCAAAAATATATTAACCAAGATGGTAAAGTGTATAGAATAGATCAAAAGTATAAAGTTCAAGACTTTGCTGGTGTTGATATGAATAAATTCACTCCAGAAAACTGGATGACTGATATGGGATCTTTTATACCTGATAGCTTAGAACCAAGAATTAATAACTTTATTTCTGATTATGAGCAAAAAACTTCTATAGAAATAGGAATAGTAACAGTTAATAATCTTGATGGTAATGATATATTTGATTACTCACAAGACCAGTTTGAAAGACTTGGCGTTGGTAAGAAAGGAGCAGATAATGGCATACTTATAGTATTCTCGATGGAAGATAGAAAATCAAGAATACACACAGGTAGAGGAATGGAAGAGTTTCTAACTGATGCACAATGTAGAAGACTGTTGGATAATGTTGTTAAACCATATTTCAAAAAAGAAGAATATTTTGATGGAACGATGGCTCTTTTACAATCTATTAGAGAGGAATTAGGAGATGAGGCTTTTGAAAATAAAGTAGAGTGGATGAAGGAAAAGAAGGCTAAAGATGAAAAAGAGTTTCAACAAAGAATGGGTAATTTTACTGACTTCTTATTCACTGCATTTATGGCATTGATAGTTTTAGGTCCAATAGCTTATGGTATTTACAGACTTAGAAGGTATTTAAATGATAAAGAAGAAGCAAGAAAAATAAAAGAAAAATTACTTAAAGACATTGATACATATCTTGCTCAATCAAAATCACTTAAATCTTCTTTACCTAAAGAAACAGGAACAGGTAGTGAACAACTAGAAGGTTACCTGTCAAAATTAAAAGAACAAATTGAAGGAATAGATTTAGAGAGAAAAATAACAAATACTGATGAGCAGTATCGTAAAGTACTTAAAGATTTTAATTCATTAGCGGTATCACAAATTAAAATATATGAGGATAGGAAGTCTAAATTACTTAGTAAAATAGAAGATGTTAAGAAAATTGATGATATAACATCAAATACTTACTCACAAATCAATAGAGCTATTTCGGCTTATCAATCAGTAAAAGACTTTGGGTATTCAACTTCTAAACCATCAGATATAACAGAATTAGAAAAAGCAGCTAAAATAGCAACCGATGCTAAATCTCTTTTAGATGCTAACAAAATAGATCAGGCAATTAGAAAATATGATGAGTATCAATCTACTACAACTGCTATCGTATCAACTGGTGCAGCAGCAATAGCAATGTTATCAAGTATAAAAAGTGCTAAATCAAGAGTTGAAAAAGCAAATGATATAGTAGATGATGCAATTTCTAATATGGATAGATATTCAAAATGGGGTAGACAAAGTGAAAGAGATAATGTCATGGGGATTGTAAGTAAAATGTTACCAACTATATCGGGAACTGATTTCTTGGGTCTTGAAAAAAAACTAACTTCTATTTTAGATGCAATTGAAGGTGTTACTAGAAAGTGGAAAGGTAGAAAAGAAGATGAGGAACAAGAAGAAAGAAGAAAACGTGAAGAAGACCGTAGAAGAAGACGTGAAGAGGAAGAAGAGGAAGACCGTAGAAGAAGAAGTAGTTACTCATCAAGTTCAAGTTACTCATCATCATCATCTGACTCTGGATCTTCTTGGGGTGGATTCGGTGGTGGAGACTCTGGAGGCGGCGGCGCATCTAGTGGATGGTAAAACTTTTAATTCATAGTCATTATAATAACTATGAATTTAAAATTTACAATCGATGATGAATCTCATCAGTTAGAAATATCTTCGGATAAAACAATTCTTGATAACTTAAAAGATTTTGATATACCTTGGTCTTGTCTAAGTGGACATTGCTCTACTTGTATGTGTAAACTTATTTGTGGTGAAGTTGATATGAAAACAAATTTAGCTTTGACTGACAGAGAAGTAAAAGAAGGTTATATTCTTGCCTGTCAGTCTTATGCTAAAAGTGATGTTGAGATAAAATTTATTTAACAAATCCAGAATTTTTCGGTTTAGAACCAGATGGTTTAGGCTTTGTCTTCACAAGACCATCTTCAAGTTTATAATTTCTTATAAAGTATAAACTATCTTTAAGAGTATATTCATAAATATTATCAGTAACTAAATTCTCAATTATAATCTTCTGAGTTGGTTTAGTTGCAAGAATAAGTCTCTGTTCATCTGTAAACCTAACAACTGCTATAATTTTACAACTCATCCTTTTTAAAGAGATATTTGAAAAACTTGTATCTTTATTAACGATTGTTATTTTTGATAAATCTGAACAATAATGTAAGTCCTTATAAATGAATTTTATATCTTGAATATATCTTTCACCAGGATTATCAGCATTTTCAAGTAATGGATAAATAACTAGTGTTGAATCAGCATCGTGAATATATGGTGTTGGTTGGTCAGCCATTTGATTAATTTTCGGCTCATACTTTTTCACATAATTGCAATGCGGACAATCATTTTTAAATTCATATTGAGCATAATCAGTAAAGATGCTAAATATGAAAATACAGAGAAGTGCTACTGTCGTCTTCATAATCTTTGCTTTTCTTTTATATATAAGAGTTTGCAAAGAACTACATGTCAGAAGCCTTGATTTTAAAGGTATTTAAGAGGTGAAGTTTTCCAATGATATAGAAATATTAAAGTCATCATGATCTTTTAATTCTTCAATATCTTCTGGAATCTCAAATTTCACAATATAACCAACTTTTCTAAGTCTTTCTACAAATTTACTAATATCTTCTCCTATTAATTTGAAGTATTTATACCAAATTACATTTTTTTCTTTTGCATCTTCTTCGGTCCAATCTTTATCTCCGAGATACCAATTTAGATAAAATTGACCAGCACAATATAATGTTAATTCAAATTGAGGTCTTCTTAAAACACCATTTGGTCTTCTATATTTATCTGCAATTTCACTAAAATCAGCTATGTGATAATATATTCCAGGTCTTGAATCATCGTCTTCATCTAAATCATCAGGTAGTTCGTCAATATTATATTCATCAATATAGTCTTGGAATAGTGACTTTATCTCGTCAAGATGATATTGTCTCTCATCTTCTGAAAGTGTGTTTATATTTTCAAATCGTTTTAAATATTTCATGCCTCTGAATAATCTATTTTTAAGTTAATTTGGTCAGTCCAAATATAATTACTTCTCATAGAACCGTTTAATATTTTAACTTTATATCCGATAGTCTCAATTCTTTTTATGAATTGTTCATTTATCTTTTGAATAATATCACTCCAAGAAGTACATTTAGTACCACCATGTTCAATTATAGAGTCCATTTTCTCATTTATATTAACATTAATATTAAAATATTTCTCAGTCAACATCTCATTCATTATCTTACGTGCCAACCTGTTCTTATTTTCATTTGGTTGATTTTCTAACTCTACCCAGGTAAAATATGTATAATGAGTCCCAACTTCTTGTGGACTTGAATCAAGTGACCATTCAAATTGATAGAAGTTATTTTCTTCAGCAAACTCGTCAAATATAGATTTAACTTCTTCTAAGCAATCAGTATCAAAGTCATTAGGTTTTAAATCATCATTTATACTCTCAAAGTATTTTAAATATTTCATATTTTTTATATATTAAAACTTATGATAAATTAAGTAATAAAAATGAAGATGAAATCAAAATTAATCACATTTATAGGTGCTCCGGCGAGTGGAAAGTCGACACTTGCAACAGATGTTCACACCGAGTTAAAAAAGTTAGGAAAGAATTCAATATTCATACAAGAAGCCGCTACGGATTTTATTGCAGAATATGGAATACCAAACACACCAATCGATCAGATAACTATTTTCTACAAACAATCTAATCGTGAAAATATGTTTATTGGATCTAAAGATTACATAGTATGTGATTCTTCTGGTATTTTAAACTATTTTTATTTTAGGAGATTATTCAACAATCCATTATCTGATAAAGATATTGCAACAATTAATCATCTTCAAAAAGAGATATTGAAATCACTAAGTAAATGGGATTTTATATTTTATGTACCACCAATACCAACTGACCCAAAAGATGGAGTTAGATACCACAATGAAGAAGATATTAGAAATTTAGATATGTGGATTAAATCATATTTAGAAATAGAAAATATACCTTATATCGATTTATCAAAAATTGATTATAAGATAAGACAAGATTATGTAATAAAAGAAATATTAAAATGACAGATCCAAAAGAATTAGGAATACCAAATATAAATTTTTCAATTTATAGTGATGGTGATAAAAGAGAAGAAAAATTTTTAAAACAAAGACTTGAAAGAGGATTCGATGAATCCGAAACCTGGTCTTTATATAACACAATTGCAAGTTTTATAGTACCGAGATTAAAAACATTTAAAGATGTTAATATCTGTCACCCACCAGAGATATCACCAAATGATTGGAATAATATATTAGATAAGATGATAAGAGGATTTGAATTAGTTGATAATTCAGATTTCTTATCAGAAGAAGAATCTGAAGAAGTTAGAGAGGGATTGAATTTATTTACAGAGTATTTCTTTGCACTTTGGTGGTAATTTATAATATAATAAAAAATCAAAAGAATTATGAAATATATTTATCGTGAGGAACATACAGTTTATGTTGATTATGAAATTGAGATTTCTGATGAGGATCTTGCTGAAAACGGTGTAAGTCCATATGATGATATTGAGATTTCAGAGTATATTAAAAATAACTATTTAGAATTACAAAAAGAATCTACTGAATGGTGGATATCTGCACAAGAAGAAACATTTGTGGCGAAAGTTGGAATAAGACCAGATGGTGATGATTCTGAAAACTCAATAAAATGGATAGAATGATACCAAACCAAATATATCTTGGTGACTCTTTAGAACTACTTAAACAAGTAGAAGATAATTCTATTGATTTGGTAATAACAAGTCCACCATATGCCGATCTAAAAAAGTATGTGGATTTTGAGGGAATTCATCCTGATAAATATGTCGAATGGTTCTTACCAATATGTAATGAAATATGTCGTGTTATAAAACCAACCGGATCATTTATATTAAACATAAACGATAAAGTAGAAGGAGGATTTAGACATCCTTATGTATTTGATCTTATATCAGAAATACATAAAAGAACAGAGTTGAAAATGTTTGAAAGACTTTTCTGGAATAAAATGAAAGGACTTCCGAATAAATCTAGATTTGGAGATAGGGTTGAATATTTATTCTGGTTTGCAAAATCAAAGGATTTCTACTTCAACATAGATGAGATGAGAGTTCCTTATGCTGATAAGTCAATTCAAAGAATGAAAAATCCTCTGAAAAAGAGATTCTCAAGAAATGAAGAAAATCAAAACTCAAATGAATATAAAGATTGGAGCCCAAATCCAGGCGGTGCATTGCCAACAACTTTAGTAAATATATCATCTGAGTCTAAAAGAATTGCTGATAATCACGTTGCAGTTTATCCTGTTGAACTTGTAAAGTATTTTATAAAAGGTTCTACAAAAGAAGGAGATTTGGTCTTAGATCCGTTTATGGGAACCGGAACAACAGCAGTTAGTGCTAAACTTTTGAATAGAAATTATATAGGATTTGATATGCAACAATCATACATAGAACTAGCAAAATTAAGAATAGAAAAATGTTTGGATTAATTAAATTAAATAACATCGGCGACAAAACAAATATTAGCGATAAACTTCAAGACTACGAGGTTGTAGGAGTTTATGATAGTATTATTGAAATTGAGAAAAAATATCTGAACTATTTTGCTCACAAATATAGATTGAAAGATCATTCTTGGTGTTATTTTACAAAGAGACAAAACGATTGGAACAAAGATATAGACTCTCATAAGTTATCAGATATGATTATAGTAGACTTAGAATATGAAAGAGAATTCTTATATGATTATCAAACTGGTGATAAGTCTGCACTTATAAGAGAGGTTTTAAGAGAAATTAAATTAACAATGATTCTATGATTAAATTAAATATAGTTACAAGGTGTACAAGACCACAATTTTTACAAAAAGTAAAAGAATCAATATTTAAAACAGTACTTTTTGATATAAAATGGTGGGTTGTTTTTGATACAAGAGTTATCAAAGATATTGATGCTGATTTTTTAACCAGTCTACAATTAGTTGGTGGTCAACCAATATTTCTTAAAGGCGAAGAAGGAGATATGGCTCACTCTTTACTATCAAAAGTCATTGACCAAATCAATGATGGATTTATCTATTTCTTAGATGATGATAATATAATGCATGAAAACTTCTATGATATTATTTATAAGTCAATTAAAGAAAATCCAGAAAAAAGAGGATTTATATTTTCACAAAAAGTTGGTGGAGTTGACTTTACCGGATTAGATATACGAGAAGCTAAGCCGGAGAATACAAAAGTTCAAGGAATAGATATGGCTCAATTCTTATTGAAAAGAGATTTAATTGGTGATATTAGATTTGTTCCGGGTGATTATAAGGCAGATGGATATTTTATTGAAAAAATATACAATTTAAATAAAGATGATTTTCATTTTATATCAGATGTTCTTTGTTACTATAATTTTTTAAAGAAACCATCTAACTTCACTCCTAAAGTTTTATACATTGGCACTGATGAACCAAAATTAAAGTCTTGGAAAGCAGCTGATTATGAGAGTGATGAACTAAGAGTTTTTTATAGAAAAAATGATTCGGATTTACAATCTACATTGAAAGATGTGAATCCAGATTCAATAGTTACTTGTTCAGATGACTGGAGTAAATTCTCAAATCTATCATCACAACCTGTAGATGTTAGGTCAAGATGGATTCATATAAAAGAAGCAGGCGAATCAACTGGTGAGAATGCTTATCAATGTGCTATGAGTTATATTCTGAACACTGATAACAAAAAAGAATTGGTTTCTTATTTCACACCAATTTATAATACTGGTAATAAACTAAAACAAGCATACAGTTCATTGCAAAATCAAACCAATTATAATTGGGAATGGGTTTTAGTTAATGATTCAACAGATGGCGGGTTAACTCTTAAAATCGCAGAAGAGTTAGCAAGAAATGATAATAGAGTTAAGCTCTATGATTTTAGAGAGAAGTCGGGTGGTGTTGTTGGTGAATCTAAATATAGAGCGGCAATGATGTGCAGTGGTGAAATACTTGCAGAGTTTGACCACGATGATTATCTAATGCCAACTTGCACTGAAACACTTTTAAAGGCGTCTAAGAAATATCCAGAATGTGGATTCTTTTATACTGATTGTGTAGAAATTGATAATGGATGGAATTCATTAACATATGGTGATGGATTTGCTTTTGGATATGGATCTTATAGAGAGGAAATAGTATTTGGAAAACCAATGCAAGTTGCTAAATCATTTAACATTAATCCAAAAACAATTAGACATATCGTTGGTGTTCCGAATCACGTAAGAGCTTGGAGAAGAAGTGCTTATTTTAATGCAGGTTGTCATAATAGAAGATTGTCGATAGCTGATGATTATGAATTAGTGATTAGAACATTCTTAACTACTAAGATGTTAAAGATTCCAAGATTAGAATATTTGCAATTTATTCATAATGATGGTGGAAATACTCACAATATTTCAAGAGCTGATATACAAAGACGTGTTAGAACAATCGCTCATCATTATAATTTAAAAATAAAATCTAGATTTGAGGAACTAGGATTAAAAGATTGGGCATATGAAGCCAATCCAGATAATCCAACTTGGTGTGATAGTAAATTTGATGAATTTGAGAATGCTGCTAATTTGACTTTTGAAGATTAAACTTTATTAATTTTTAAATATATACTCAAAATCTAAACTTACTATTATGACAAACGAAGAAATTATTGAGGAAATTTTATACGAAGCTCACATACTAGGAATACATTCTGAGGTAATAGAGTTAGTTAAAAACTCAAAAGAAAAAGAAGTAGTGGATAGATTTCAAAAATCTCTTCAACAATTAAAGTCTAAAATTGAGGTGAAGTGATAAAAAATCCTTATATTTGTGTATAAAATAATAGGGTTATGAACAAGCTGACACGAAACACAATTGTAACATTACTATCAGTAATGTTTGGAGTATCATTATACTTCTCAATTTTTTTAGCAGTAGTATTTGCAATTCCTCTCTGTATCGCTATCTATGATAGCATTCAAACTAAACACTCATTACTTCGTAACTATCCATTGATAGGTCGTCTTCGCTGGATATTTGAGCATGAACGTACTAAGATTCAACAATATTTTATTGAACACGATACTAATGGAACTCCTTATAATCGTGAGAAGCGTTCTGATGTTTATCAGAAAGCCAAAGGTGATAACAATACCGTTCCCTTCGGAACACAAATGAATGTATATCAAAAAGGATATGAGTTTATTCAACACTCTATGTATCCTAAAGACATCAAGGATGTCGTTGAACCTCGTATTAAGATTGGTTCTAAATTTTGCCGTCTTCCTTATTCTGCATCAGTTCTTAATATCTCTGCTATGAGTTATGGTGCTCTATCTGATGCAGCCGTTACTGCACTAAACAAAGGTGCTAAACTTGGTAACTTCTTTCATAATTCTGGTGAAGGTGGTATTTCTAAATATCACTTACAAGGTGGTGATGTTTGTTTTCAAATTGGTACTGGATACTTTGGTGCAGGTAAAACAATCAATGGTCGTCGTTACTTTGATGAAATTGCTTTTAAACAAAAAGCAGTCAATCCTAATATCAAATTGATTGAGATTAAACTTAGTCAAGGTGCAAAACCTGGTCACGGTGGTATTTTACCTGCTAAAAAGAACACTCAAGAAATTGCAGATATTCGTGGTGTCCAAGTTGGAACAGAAGTTGCTTCTCCTCCTTACCATACTGCATTTACTAACTCTGTTGAAATGTTAGACTTTATTGAAAAGTTGAGAGATTTGAGTGGTGGTAAACCAATTGGTATTAAAATGTGTGTTGGTAACTTTGATGAAGTTAAAGAACTTATCTATAAAATGAAGGAACTTGATAGATACCCAGACTTTATTACAATCGATGGTGGTGAAGGTGGTACAGGCGCCGCTCCTTTAGTATTCACTAACTCTATTGGTACTCCACTTGTTGATGGTATGAAATTCGTAAATAAACTCTTAGTTGAAACTGGTTTGAAATCAGATATCAGATTGATTGTGAGTGGTAAATCTTCTACAAGTTTTGATATTATTAAACTCTTAGCACTTGGTGCTGATTGTGTAAATGCGGCAAGAGCATTTATGTTAAGTCTTGGATGTATTCAAGCACGTGAGTGTAATAATAATACTTGTCCTGTTGGAGTTGCAACACAAAACAGATCTTTAGTAGCAGGTCTTGACCCAACTGAAAAATCAGTTCGTGTGTATAACTACCACAAAGCAGTTGTTCATGAAATCCGTGAGGTACTTGGAGCAATGGGACTTACCAGTACTAATCAACTTAAACCCGAACATATTAAAGTTCGTGATGATAACAAAATTAAAACATACTAAGATGGATTTTGACTACGATATAATTAAAGAATTTATTCCTATCGAGGATAAAAGTAGTTTCTTAGTATTTGAGAGTGTTCGACTACAGGGTAATACAATCCTAGCTCCATATAGAATGTTATTGGGTAGTAATAATATGTTTATACCACTATCAGATTATTTTTCAAAGAAGAGAGAGAAAAAAATTAATGAAATATTAAATCACTAATGGAACTAAATATAATAGAAGCTCGATCTTCATATGGTGGTTTAGATATTAACATAGAAGTTAGTTACTATATTCCTTCATCTAATAGGTTCTATCTATCACTATTTAACTTAGACTCTATTCAACAAGAAATTCTTGAAAAAACAATTGACAAGAGTTTATTATATAAATTTATTGTTAAGAAACATTCTACCGCTAGAGAATATGATATTGATGGCATAAGAAAGTTTGTTAAACCTGAAGTATTAACTCAATTCTTGAGAGAATATAAAATAAATGAATTATTAAAATAAGATATTATTTTGCAATTCCCAATACCATTCTGTTTGAACGTATTGATACGTGTGTTTTATAATTAGGTGAAAGTATATTTTCCTCTTTGATTATCGCAGCCGTTACAATTGCTTTGACTAGTTGTGGACGTAGATTGATTCGGTCGTGAAGATTATATTTCATATTATTTTGAGTTTGTTTAATTGAACGATAAATAAAAACAAAGGTTACAAAATGATTTATAAATACTGAGATAAAATAAGTGAATTAAAGTGAATAAATGTATCCTAATACTAACATTTTTGTTGAATCTACCATTGTTTTCACAGGTAGGTCCAACATCTAACTGGTATTTTGGTTCTAATGCTGGAATAACATTTAACTCAGGAACACCAGTCGCACTTACAAATGGTGCACTTACGACTACAGAAGGAGTTGCAACAATATCTGACAATTCGGGAAAT
>Ga0214919_10002039_pt1 | contig 32209 bp, 30 predicted proteins | sample LL1503_MetaG_FD_177994 | JGI IMG/M metagenome (GOLD analysis project Ga0214919, IMG submission 177994) | Freshwater microbial communities from Lake Lanier, Atlanta, Georgia, United States - LL-1503 | ecosystem: Environmental > Aquatic > Freshwater > Lake | place: USA: Georgia | collected... | reverse complement strand
AGTGGCGCTGTTGACCAAGGATGACTCATATCCATTTCAGGATTAAATTTAAAATCCCACGACTCAAATGTCATATTTGCACCTAAATCAATCATGTTTTTCCAATTTCTATTTGAATTCCCATTCAAAAGTTTCATTGCAAAATGAATTTCATTATTTTCTAATAAAGCATCTAATAAAAATTGAGCGGTAAAGGGGCTGCAGGTCATTCCTCTATCTTTTATAAAATTGATTACACTATTTTTCGTAGAATTATCAATCAATCCAAATTTTAATGGATAAATATTTGCATGTGAAGAAGAATGTTCCGATTTAAAACCATCAACATAAATTTGTGTTTTAGAATTAAAAAAATATTTATTGAATGATTTTTTTGTTTTAGAGGACTTTATTAAAAACAATTCTGAATCTTCATTCTTTTTTAATATTTTGGCGATTTTGGACATTATAACTAAACTATTATAATGATAAGCATTAATTACTGTATTAAATTCTTTATAATCATAATAATCATTTTCACCTTTTATTAATAAAATCTTTTTATTAATACTGTCAAACAATTTGCTACTTTGTGGCCAATCCACCATGTCTCTTAAATTATAAAATAAAGGTTGCTTGTAATTAATTGCTTGTTTAATAAAATTTTTATAATTTCTATACCCTAAATTCCATTGTAAAATAATAGATATTTTGCCAAATTTTGTAGAAATGATGCCATCTTTATTTTCTAAATCAATTAAAGTTTTTGTTTTTAAAATGTTGTAATATTTAGATAATAATAATGTATCGCCACTATAAAGAGTATATGTATAAAATATTTGCGGAATTAATAAATTATATTCAGTTGGCCAAGTTGGATGTTTTATTAAATATTCTAAAGTATTCTTTGCAGTTGTAAAAGATGTATCAACCTGCACATGGCTTAGTAAATTAATATATGAATCGCCTTCGTATGGTTGTCTTTCTCTATCACCATCAATATAGGTTGTCGTAAAATTTGTGGCTTTTACTGTATGTTTACATAATTTCCATAATTGATTTAAAATAGTATCAGAGCTGTTGAAATAACTCAAACTATCAATAAATTTGTTATGATATATTTTTTGATAAATATTTAATTCTTTAATATTAGAATTATTTAAAAAATTATTTACTTCAACATATCTTATTGGAGTTAATTTATCAATATTTTCATTAATTTTAACCTCATATGGTCTAAAAAGTTTATTATCATAGCTTTCAAAAATATTATAGTCCTTCTTATTAGGATATAGATAGATTTTAGTAGACTTATTAGTATATGTGGGCAATAAAGTATCAAGTCTTTTATTCTTATTCAGTAAATCTCCAAAATTCAAATAAATCGAATCGAATTTTTGAACATTAGCTTTGATAATTATTGTACTGAAATATGATTCACCAAAATCATAAAATCTAATTAAATTATAATCTATATAAGAAATTGGAGTTACCAGTTTTGATTCTGATTTAAATTTTAAATTTTTATTTTGACAGCTATAACAAATAATTAAAAATAAAAATAATTGTGAATATTTCAATTCATGAAATTTTGATTATAAGAATTTAACTTTATTATTATTTCAATAAAATTTTATCGAGACACTTGAAAATTCTATCAAATTCTTCTTCGGTTAAATTTGAACCACTTGGAAGACATAATCCATTTTCAAATAATTTATCTGACACACCATTTAAATAGTTTTGTGAAGTTGCAAAAACTGGCTGTTGATGCATTGGTTTCCATAGTGGTCGTGTTTCAATATTTTCAGTATCCATTGTTAATCGAATTTCTTCTCTAGTTAGACCTTTGTTTTTAGTTGGATCTACTAATATACATGTCAACCAACGGTTGGAAAAATAACCTTGAGGCTCTTCTTGAAATTTAATATCAAATCCTGCATTATTTTGCTTTAAAAAATACTGCTTATATCTATAAAAATTATTTCTTCTTGATTTTACACGGTCATTTAAAACCTCCAATTGCCCTCGACCAATACCAGCTAAAACATTCGACATTCTATAGTTATAACCAATATGGGAATGTTGATAGTGCGGAGCTGAATCTCTAGCCTGTGTAGCAAGAAAACGAGCTTTTTCTATAATTTCCCCATTATTTGATAGTAAAGCACCGCCACCTGAAGTTGTGATAATTTTATTTCCATTAAAACTTAAAACACCCAAATCACCAAAACTACCACAAGGTTTTTCGTTAATACTAGCTCCTAATGCCTCTGCAGCATCTTCAATAACTGGAATATTATATTCATTTGCAATAGTAATTATTTCTTTCATTTTAGCAGGCATTCCATATAAATGAACAGGAATGATTGCTTTTGGAAGCTTGCCATTTTGTTTTGCATCATCTAATGCAATCTTTAACAATTCCGGATCCATATTCCATGTATCATTTTCTGAATCAATAAATACTGGAATCGCACCTTGATATGCAATAGGGTTAGCAGATGCTGAAAATGTAATTGATTGACAAAAAACGGTATCGCCTGCTTTTACTCCTAAAAGAATTAATGCCAAATGAATTGCAGATGTTCCAGATGATAAAGCAGCAGCATGTTTTGTTTGTGTTTGGTCTTGCAGACCTTGTTCAAAAGCATTTACATGAGGACCTAAAGGTGCAATCCAATTCGTTGCAAATGCTTCTTTTACATACTGAAGTTCATTTGTTCCTATATGAGGTGAGGAAAGCCATATTTTAGATTTCATTAAATTTTATTAAATAATATTAAAATATCTTGAAAACCACTTGTACTAAAATTTTTTGATTTTAGAGTGTAAGTATAATCTAAAGCAGTGAATTTGCTAATTAAATTTTCAAAGTTTTGTTGACTTTCTTTAAATCCAATTTGAAGATGGTATTCAATAACGTATACTTTACATTTAGAAATTAGATTGTTTTTAATCAAATCATTTAAAACTTCAAATTCCGCTCCTTCAATATCCATTTTAACTAAGTCTATATATTCTAATTCAACAAAGTATTTCGAAAGTTTTTTTTGTGATACTTTGTATTCATATTTTCCACCCCTACTTTTAGTTATAGATCCGGTTGTTAAATTTTCATTATCTAAAAAAAATGAAATGGTTGAATTGTCATTTCCTAAAGCAACATTTTCTATTTGGACATCTATATTATTATTTGATGCATTTATTTTTAGGAAATTAGAGAGATTTTCAAATGGTTCAAAAGCAATAATTTTCGGATTAATAAATTTGTGTTTCCAATATAATATTGAAATGCCAATATTTGAACCACAATCTAAAATAAGTGGATTATCTTTTAAAATAAAAGAAGCAGGTAATAAGTATTCCTCATTAAAAAATATTTCATTTAATAATGCCAATAATAAACGCGGATTCGGTGCGCTTATTGAAAAATTTAAAAAACCACAATTTATATTTTTATTTTTTTTAAATATAGATTTAAAAGCTATTATTAGAATTTGGATTGCGCTATGAAACCCATATTTTTTTATTGCTAAAAAAATTATTTTAATTAATTTGATTATATTTTTCATTTTTTATTTTTTATTTTCTTAAATTATATTTAATGATACTTTGGAGATAAAAAGGTTAATTTTTTGAATTATTCAAATCAGTAATTTTATTGGGATCTTGCATTAGTACATTTTCTGACCTAAATATTTTAATTATTGTTTTGTAGAAAATAAATAAATCTAATTTAAATGATAAATTATCTACATACCATACATCCATTTTAAATCTTTCATTAAATTGCAGTGCGTTTCTTCCATGTATTTGAGCCCAACCAGTAATTCCTGGCATCACCTCATGGCGTCTTTTTTGTTCTAAAGTATAATGTTCAAGGTACTCTACCAACAAAGGTCTAGGACCAATTAGTGACATGTCACCTTTTAAAACATTCCATAATTGAGGCAATTCATCAATTGAATACTTTCGAAGAATTTTACCTACAGTGGTAGTTCTTTGGTCATCAGATAACAAATTGCCATTATGGTCAACTTTATCATTCATTGTTTTTATTTTAACAAGCTTGAAAATTCGTTCGTTAAAACCTGGTCTTAATTGAAAAAATAAAATATTTATAGATCTATTCGAAATCATTAATCCAATTAAAGCAAAAATTAATATTGGGGAGGTCGAAATTAAAACGCATATGGAAATAAAAATATCGAAAACTCTTTTAATATACGTAATATAAATTTTACCCATGTTAGTCTTTATACATTTTTTCCTTTAAAAAAACTTGTTCTAATAAATAAATGTCTCCTTCTTTCACATAGTTTCCTTCCGGGAATGGTGGAATTGATCCAACATTTAAATTTTTCAATACCTCTTTATGGCTATAATATAAAATTAAAGAAGAGTTAACAAAATTTGAAAAGTCACGAAAATTTCTTTTTTTAAATATATCTAAGTCTTCTTGATTTTCAATCTTCTCGATTTTAAAACATACCGCTTTACTATTCTCTATAAATTTAAGATCAATTTTATTGTTTATGTCTAAATTATTTAATATTAAATTAGCATCAGGCATATTTGTATTGATATTAGGTATAATCAATTTTAAAATAATATCTAACTTTTCTATTTCCTTTGTATTAAATATCTCCATCTGATTTATTCAACTTTATAGTTATTTTTTATTTTATCACATATATATAATGCTACCGCTTGTAATGTGGACGCAGGATTAACACCTCCACTAGTTACAAAAACACTACTATCAATAATATATAAACCTTTAACATCATGCGACTCTCCATATTGATTAACAACCGATGTATTTGAATCAATGCCCATTTTGGTTGTGCCCATTAAATGCCAACCAGTATTTCTAACCGGGCCAAAACTGATAGTTTTATACGCACCTGCCTCAATCATTACCTCTTTTGATTTTTCAATGCCATGTGCTAACATCTTCTTGCTATTTTCACTTAAGATATAGTTTATTTTTGGCGAAGGAATGCCGTTTGAATCAGTAATAGTGGGATCTAAAGTAACTGTATTATGTTCTTCTGGTAAATCTTCTACAATTATTCCTATACCAATATTCTTCCCTAATGTTTTTTGTAAAGCATCATGATGGTTTAAACCCAAAGGAATATCTCTCCTGCTTACTGCAGAAATTGCAGTTTCAATAGGTCCTGGTCCTCGTAATAATTGCATGGTATATCCTCTTACAAAACCACGTGATTTATCTGTCTCATAAAATTCCTGACTTTGCATTAAACAACCATGAGGTCCTAAATTAGAATTTAATTCTTGTTCAAATAACCCTTCCACATATCCTAAAGGATGTAGCATTAAGTTTTTTCCAACTAAACCACTTCTATTTGATAAACCATCTGGGAAAAACTTACTTTTTGAATTTAATAGTAGTCTGGGGGTTCCAACTCCGTTACAAGCAACTAAAACAATTTTAGCAGACTGAAAACATTCTTTTCCATTTTCATCAAAATAAATTGCCCCTATTAATTTCCCATTAATGTCAACAGTAATTTCCCTAACACGACAATTTGTTCTCAACTCAACGCCATTCCTTTTTGCTATTGGCCAATAAGTAATATCTGTAGTTGATTTTGCTCCTTGAGGACATCCCATATTACAAGGTCCTAAATTTATACACTTACCCCTGTGCATATATTCTCTTGTAATAATTGCACTATAAGAAGGCCACCAATGCCATCCTAATTTATTAAACCCTTTTGCCATAACTTCTCCCATTTCACCAAATGGAATTGGAGGAAACATTCCATCAATATTAGGATAAGCTGGATCTCCTGACAATCCTGAAACTCCCATCATTTTATCATTTAAATTAAAAAAGGGCTCTAAATCATAATAATTCATGGGCCAATTATCCGCAACTCCATCAAGCTCTTTTACTTTAAAATCTGAAGGATGAAAACGTGGAAAGTGTCCAGAATATAAAATAGTAGATCCACCAACTGCGTTAAAGTTTGCAATTGCAATTGGAGACTCTAAATCATTAATTGGGTAGTCTGATTTTAAATTTCTAACGTTAGGGCTCACATTAAATTTATCGTATTTCATTGCCTCCCAACCCACTTTTGTACTTGGGTATTCATCGGGATTCATAAAACCACCTTGTTCTAAACAAACAATTTTTAATTTTGTTTGACTCAAGCTCCATGCCGCTGCTGCTCCTGCTGCTCCTGCACCAATAATAAGTACATCTGGATTTTCAATTTTCACTTTAGTATCTTGTTAAAATGATTACTTTTTCTTGGGTAAATAGAGATCTAAAATATCTGGTATAGTGATTAGCATATCTGCTTCACATGCAATTTCACCATCAGTATAACCGACACCCTTCCCTTTACAAATACCCCTATTCCATGAAATAACAGTTGTCTCTATATGCAAAGTTTGTCCAGGTAAAACTTCTTTTCTAAATCTAACAGTATGTTGGAGAGCATGTGTTACCTTGCCTTTAAGTCCAGGTAAGGTTGTAATTGCAACAGTTAACATTTGCGCCATAGCTTCTAGCTGAAGGGCTCCTGGCATATTTGGTGCACCTGGAAAATGTTTTGGGAAATACCATTCATTTAGAGTTAAATTTTTATGGCCCTTTGCACTTACACCTGGAACAACCCACTCAATATGATCTATCATTAAAAATGGGTACCTATTTGGTTGGTACTCTTGTAACTCAACACAATTCAAACTAAATCCTTTCATATTATTATATTTTATTTTAAATCAATTATTTTTGTTAGACTATAAATCAAATCATATCCATCCCAAATAATTCCCATTTCTAGAGCGCTACCAAAAGGAACAATTCTATCAATACCAATTTTACCTGCATTATATACTATATCAAATAATTTATCTTTATCCACTCCGAAATAAGTTAGTGTTTGAATTTTAGTATCCATTAATGTTTCTAGATCATTTAAATCATTTGTTGAATACTCATAAAAATATCCATATTTTCCTTTTAAATCTAAAATTGATTTTGGCAATATATTTATTTGTACACGATTAATGTTATTATTTAAAACATTAACTTCAGTAACTTCATCCCTTTTTACTAAATCTAAACACATCCAAGTTAGTTTATCAACTGAACTTTTAGCTGACAGATCATAATCTTTTAAAACTTTATCATTGACTGCATTCCAAAATAGCTGTTTTGCTTTTTCTATTAAGTTTTCATCCTGAAAGTACCACAATAAAAACTGTGGCGAAGAACATGCATTTTGATCCATTAAATAAGTATCATTAAAAAAACTAGTTGCTAATCTTTTCAATTCGATCTCGTTTAAATTTAAAATTTTTTCTACACCTATAATTCCTAATGAATATCTTTCTGAAAATGGAAGATCAAAACATTTAGAAGGTGTATTGATAGATTTAATTTTTTGTACAGTCTCGTCTGAGCCCCAAATTAATCTTGCATTTGATATTGAAGATAAACTTTGAGTAATAGAGTCATTATGTGGATAACGAATAAAAAAAGTGTTATATTTTATTGAATAAAATTTTGGATTTTCAAATAGCTTATTGACAATTGATGAGATAATTGATATCTGGTCAAATTGCTTTGAAGGAACTCTAACAACACTTACATTTCCAGATAATAAAGAAAATACATAAGAAAAAGCAAAATTAATAGGCACATTTGAAGGTGCAATGTGAAATACAACACCAACTCCTTTTCTATTATCAATATTCGTATAACTTAATTTCATTTTTTTTAAGTTTGCCGATCTGCACCAATAGCCAAATGTAATTATATCTGAATATGTCTTTGCTAAAGAATTTGTTAAAATAGAATGAGAAAGTTCAGCTAAAAAATCTGTAACTGTATCATTAAATGGATTAATAATACTAATTTGATTGGTATAAGATGGATGACCAACCAAATATTCAACATTATCGATACTAGGTAAAGTTATATTTTGGATTCCCATTAATATTATTTTTGTATTGTATCACTACAACCTCTTACTTCAGCATTTTTTATCCTACCACTTATCTTAAAATATTTTCCATGTCTACCACACGTGCAATTATCTATCCCATAAATGGTACCTAAATCTTCCGTTAAGATGGAATGACCAGGGTAACTTAAAGGTAAAGCTGAAACAAGTTGAACTAATCCTTCTTGACCAATTGATGAAACAGAATAATCCCTGTGGTTCCTAATAATTATATCCGAATAATTAGAAGCATGCAAAAAACCAGCTTCGCATTCCATATATATTGAACCTGTTTGTTCTACAAGTCCGTAGTAATTATAAATATTTTGAAGTTTTGTTTTATTATATAAAGATTCACGAAAAACATGAGTATCTACTGCGCTATCTATCATCTTTTTCCATCCACCCCCATGTATAAGTATTCCGTTTTCTAGATTAATTGGAATCACATTCCTTTGTATTGCATTATTAAAAAATTCCCACACAATATATGTAAACCCAAATAGTAATATTTTTTCTCCTTCATGTTTTTTAAGAAAATTTTGAAGTAATTCAAAATCTAGGTTAAAATCATCGTCTAATAAATATTGGACATCATATCCAAACATAGAAAAACCCAAAATTCCAGCACCTCTTGCCGAAAAACTATTTCTGTTTTTTAAAACAGATTTAGAATCAATTATAAGCATTGGTAGTCTTTTTTTTCCAATAAAACTAGATAAGATTCTAGATAAGACTCTTGTTTGATTTGATGCAGTTATACCATCTAAAAATATTTTAGATGGGGTTTGTCCTGAAGTTCCAGATGATGTTAATGTTTTTCTAATATCTGCTCTATCTATGCTCAATAATTCAAGTTCTTTAAATAATCTAACGGGGATGAAAGGTAAATTCTCAATCTTTATTTCATCAGAAAATTTAAACATCCAATTTTGAGCTATCTTATGATATTCATTACATTTATTATTATGTAATTTTTCTAAATCAAATAAAATATCTCCCAATATTATATTTTTATTACTGTAATCTAATGAGTAAGGTTGATATTGGTCCAAATCTTCTAAAGTATACATTTTTATTTGACTTGAAGTTTTGAGTATAATATTTTACCTGATTCATTACGAGGGAATTCAGTTATGAATATTACAGAAATTGCCGATTGATGTATTCCAATTTTTGTAGAAATTAGTAGCCTTATATCATTTAAGCCATTTTCTTGTGTAGTATAAATTAATAACTTGTCATCCACACCTGTACTAATCGCAGAGATTGCATTTTTTAATAAAATATTTTCTATTTCATCTAAACTTATTCTATTGCCAAAAATTTTAATAAACCTTTTTTTTCTTCCAACAATATAATAATACCCATCCGAATCTTTCTTGGCCATATCTCCTGTTGCAAGAACTCCATTATTTTCATCACATTTTATAAAATCTGCAATAGTATAAGCATATCCCATCGAAACATTTGGTCCTTTATAATGTAATTCACCAACAACTTCAGGTTCTGAAATTATTTTATTAGCTTCATCTGTCAAATAGAATTCGCCTTTGGCTATAGGTAATCCTATACTTCCAAATTTTCTCATAGCATCTTTTGCTGGCAAACATGACATTCTTGCCGTTGCCTCTGTTTGACCATACATGACAAAAAATTGAATACCTTTATTGTTAGCGTGTTCTGAAAAATATTTAACTAAATTTGAATCTAGTTTTCCACCCGCCTGAGTTAATTTTGAAATTTTGTTTAAGTTCAATTTTTCGAAATTGAGCCTTTTAAGCATTTGATAAGTATATGGCACTCCACCAAATGTTGTTACATTTTTAGTATTAATTATATCCCAAAATTCCTTTGAAATGATACTTAATTCAGTTAATATAATTTCACAGCCATTCAAAAGGTGGCTATTAATTATAGAAAGACCATAAGTATAATTCATTGGCAATGTAGTTATCGGAGTATCATCTCTAGTAATGCTTAAAGATTGAGAAATTGAAATTGCATTTTGATTTAGATTTTCATATGAGAGCCTTACAAGTACAGGACTTCCTGTACTTCCAGATGTCATCAATAAAGCAGCAAGATCTTCATGAAAAATATGCCCAAACTTATTAGTTTTTTCAAGCAAATGAAAACTTCTGTTATGATAAACATTTTCCCATTCATATGATGCCAGTTCAAAATTTTTACTCGTCCAAATATATGAGGGCTGATATGTTTTAATTAAATCCTGAAGGAGAAATTCATCTATTGAACTACCTATTAATAAAGGAATATACCCTTCCCTCAAACAAGTTAAATAACCAACAATTGATTCTATGCTATTTTCACAAATTAAAAAAACTAAATCTCTATTTCGAATAAACTGAGATAGTGCTTTAATTTCATCAATTAAAGCACTATAAGTAATTTGTTCAGATTGTGTAGTAAGTGCTATAGAATCTGAAAAGTATTCTAAATCCTTAAAAAAACTTTTCATTACTACCAATTAGATTACCACATTGTATTTTGCTAAAATTTCAATGCCTTTTGCATAAGAACCAAAATCAATAATATCATCTGTTTCCATCATTATATCAAATGCTTCTTCTAATGCTGCAACCATACCCATATGGCCAATAGAATCCCATTGTTGAACACTTTGATACACTAAATTTTCGTTTAATTGATCTACTGTTATTGAGAAAGAATCAATAAAAACTTGGGCGTACTTTTCTTTGTTTGTCATATTATTTATTTTTTAAATTTTTTGTTTAATTGTATTTGCTATTTGACTTCCTACCAAGCCATATTTTTCTAATATATAACGATATTCAGCTGTGATTACGAATTCATCAGGTAAACCAATTCTATTAACAACAGGGCTATTTGGTATTGAAGAAATATATTCTGCAACAGCGCTACCCAAGCCTCCTGTTATACTATGCTCCTCAATTGTAAAAATTGTTTTTCCTTTACTAATTAAAATATCTAAAGCTTTCGTATCTAATGGTTTTATTGTATGCATATTTAGTACTGAGACAGAAATTCCTTCTTCTTGTAAAATTTTTGCTGCTTCTAAAGATTCATACACCATTGATCCTGTAGCTACTATTGATACATCGGTTCCAGACTTTATCTCAACTGCTTTACCAATTTGAAAATCGTAATCATCTTCATATACAACTGGAAATCCAACAGCACCAGTTAAGCGTATATACATTGGATGTGGATATTCAGCAGCAGCAAAAACTGTTTTTACAATTTCAGCACAATCTGCAGGACTAACTACAGTCATATTTGGAATTGATCTCATAATTGCAGCATCTTCAAGTCCAAAATGAGAATTTCCCAAAAAAGACATGGATACACCACTACCTATAGCTACTGTTTTTATATTCAAATCCATATATCCCATATTCATTCTAACTTGTTCAGCTGCTCGCATTGTAATAAAAGGTGCAAATGAAGAAGCAAAAACAACACTACCCTCTTTGGCTAAACCAGCAGCAACACCAATCATATTTTGTTCAGCAATACCAATATTTAAAAATTTATCTGGATATGTTGCTTTAAACCGATCTAATCCTGAAGAATTACCTAAATCAGCTGATAGAACCATTAGGTTTTCTGATTTTTCAGCAAGCATTAATATTGCTTGTCCATAAGTAGCCCTTGAACCAAGTCTTGACCACTGTTTATTTTCTTTTCCTGTAATTTTCATGTAATTCAATTATAGATTTAATTCAGCAATTGCTTGTTCGAAAGTTGTTTGTGTAAGTCTATTATGATGCCAAGTATTATTGTTTTCCATAAATGAAACTCCTTTACCTTTAGTTGTATTTGCTACGATTACTCTAGGCTTCATATTATTACCCCTGTGACTCAAAGCATCATTTAATGCGACGATATCATGACCATCTAAGGAAATAACATCCCATCCAAAACTCTCCCATTTTTTTTCTAGTAATCCAATATCCATTACTGTTTCACTATTGCCATCACTTTGTAACTTATTATAATCTACTATGGCTATTAAATTGTCTAACTTAAAGTGTGCAGCCGACATGCTTGCCTCCCAAACTGAGCCTTCATTACATTCCCCATCTCCCATTACTACAAATACTCGACTTTCAAAATTGTTTCTTTTTTTGAGTGCTAATGAAATACCCACAGCCATAGATAAGCCATGACCCAAACTTCCATTTGAAGACTCCATACCTAATTCCAAGTTCATTACCGGATGTGAAATTAGATCACTTTCGTTTTTCTTATACGTATGCAGTACGTCTTGTGAAATAAAACCAGCATTATGTAAGGCAATAAAGAACGGTAAGACTCCATGCCCTTTACTTAATATAAATCTATCTCGTTTTTCCCATTCTGGATTTTTAATATCATAATTTAATATATCTCCATACAATACTGTAAAGATTTCAACCATTGAAAGTCCTCCACCCAGATGTGATGGTCCATCACTTTTAAAGGCTAATTCTAAGAGTTGAACTCTCGATTTTTTTGCTAATAAAGTAAGTTCGTTATTGTTCATATATCTTTATTTAAAAACTTTTTTTTCAATATTTTCTTTCATAGGTCTTGCAGGATTCCCTAATGCAATCATTCTATTAGGAATATTATGATGTACTGCCGAACCCATACCAATGATAACTTCTTCTCCAATTTCCAGCCCCTCTTTTATTAAACAACCCATGCCTAAATAGGTACCAGCACCAATTTTACAAGCTCCTCCTATATTAACCATCGAAGATATAACAATATCATTTGCCAATACAATATCATGTCCAATTATTGACTTAACATTGATAGCAACATTTTCACCTACATATGCCGAACTAGCAATTATACAATCTGAAGTTACAATCACACCATCGCATAATGTAGCAGTGGGGGAAACTACAGCACTCGGATCAATAACCTTACCCAGTTTAATATTATATTTTTTAAGCTTATCCTTGATTTTAATTCTAACAATTGGTTCACCAATAGCAATTACAACTTCGAAATTTTGTAAATTGTGATTAGCTATAACATTTGGTAAAGTGTAAACTATACTAAGATAAAAAGAAGTGTCATTTTCTTTAAAATCATCTATGAAAAATATACTTTCCCACTTTTTAGTTTTTTCATTCTCTCTACAAGCCACGTCATATATCTCTTTGGCAAATCCACCAGTTCCATATATTCCTAAATTCATATTTAATTTATTTAAGGGGTAATTCCGCCATCTACTCTTATGGTTTGGCCGTTTACAAAGGTAGATAAATCACTTGCTAAAAACAAAGCTACATGAGCAACTTCAATAGGTTCGGCAGCACGTTTAAAGGCAGAAGAATTAATTAGTTTTGTTCTTGCATTTTCTTCCATTTGGTCAAACATTTCAGTTTTTGTTACACTTGGAGCAATAACATTTACCCTGATATTATGCTGACCTAATTCAGACGCCATTGTTTTAGTAGCAAAAATTAACGCGGCTTTACTAGATCCATAACTAAGCATTCCAACATCGCCAAACAACCCCGCTGTAGAACCCATATTAATTATTGACCCAGACTTAAATCTTGACATATATCTAGAAATTCCTTGGGTAAATTGGATCTGAGAAGAAAAATTTATTTTCATCATACGTTCTAATTCAATGATTGGAGTCATTTGAAAATATGAACCAGATGCAAAACCTGCATTGTTCACTAAAATATCAATTTTGATTTTCAAAGAAATTATTTTTGAAATTGCATTTTTTATTTCATCTGAATTTTCTAAATCAAAATAAATAGGTGTTATGGAAATCGAGAATTTATTTTTAATAGACTCTATATACTCATTGAACTCTATCGTCTCCTTTCTGGTACATGCAATAATATTTGCACCATTTTCAGCAAAAGTTTCCAAAATAACTTTTCCAATTCCTTTATTACACCCTGTAATAATAGCAGTCTTATTTAATAGCAACATTATAATTATTTTATATTTAAAATATTAATCATTAAAATGATTCATGATCATATCATATGAATAGTTTACATTAAAATCATTTTTTAGTCTATTATAACCATTGATTCCCATTGTAATCCTAAGTTCAGTATTATAAGTAAACAATTCTACAAATTTTTTGAATTCATCTAGTTTACCACTTTCACACCAAAAACCATACTCATATAATTCAGCTTCTTTACCTACATCTGTATTTACATCAGTTGCAAATAAAATTGGCATCTTATTTTTCATATATGGTAAAATTCGGGAGGGATAATTTGGAATTGTAAAAGTTGGGCTTAAAAAAACTAAGCCTACATGACAATTTTGCAATAAAATATTATAATCATATTGATTTAACTCATTAATGAACAATGCATTTTCAGGTTTATTAACCTTAAACCATTCAATAATTCGCTTAGTCTCAGTACCAGACCCAGCAACAATGAAAAAAGCTTTTTTATTACTCTTAGCTTCAACAATAACATCTAGTAAAAAGTCAATACCTTGAGGTTTTCCTAAGTTACCACCGTATAAAAAGATGGTTTTATTTTTAGGGATCTTACTAAATAATTCACTTTGTATATGATATGAAATATTGTCTTCTTTTAAGTAAATACTATTGGGGTTGACCTCTGCCTTTTTTTCATCTATATAAAGATTGTGTTTCAAAATGTATTTTTTATTCTCTTTTGACATACATCCAATCCAATCTGACATCATATATAATTCAATCTCTCTTCTTCTAAAATAATTATACAAGATACCTGAAGAACTCATCATTTTTAAGTCTACTGCATTTTGCGGGAAAATATCTTTTAATAATAAATATGTTTTAGCATTATTCTCTTTTTTTAATGATTTTACTAGCCTTGTAAACGTTATAGGCGGAGTTGAATACATGATTAAATCAAACTTTTCATTTTTAAAAAATTTGTTTATTGCTTTTTTAAAAATAAATTCTAAAATCAAAGTTCCAAAACCTTTTTCAATGATATTTGTCTTTTGAATATTTGGAGTCCATACATTTAGTATAGTTACTTTATCTTCATATACTAAATGCGTTTTTTTGTTGTACCTTCTTTCAATAGGTGAAACGATGTAAATGAAGTGACCTTCATCTCTAAATTTTCGAAGTAAATCTTGATAAATACTTTGCTCCTCAATACTATTTATCTTAGATAATGTCAAGAAAAGTACTTTCATTATTCAGACCAAACTACTCTTTTAACATAATCAACATAACTAATAATTATTCTTACTACCTTATCAGAAACATTTGGCATAGAATAATCTGAAATAGTTCTTAAAGTTCTTTCCTCACCTCTTTTTTGAGAGTCTAATTGTATTAAACCTTGAAGAATTCTTTCTGGATTAAGTCCTACCATCATTACTGAAGCTTCTTCCATAGCCTCAGGTCTTTCATGAGCTTGTCTTATATTTAATGCAGGGAAGTTTAGAATTGAAGATTCTTCTGAAATAGTACCACTGTCCGAAATTACAGCTTTAGAGTTCATCTGTAATGCATTATAATCATTAAAGCCTAGAGGTTTTAATAATATGACTTTATCGTTTAATTTAATTCCTTTAGTATCAATCATTTTTCTAGTTCTAGGATGCGTACTTACAATAATAGGTAAATCATATTTTGCGGCAATGAGATTTAAGCTAGCTATTAGTCCATTGAAATTAGATTCATTGTTTATATTTTCTTCTCTGTGTGCAGATACTACAAAATAGTTATATTGTTCAAGCTTTAATCTATTTAGTACATCTGATTTTTTTATAGAATCTAAATAGTGATTTAAAACCTCAAACATTGGAGATCCTGTCTTAATTATTCTATCTGCAGGTAAGCCTTCTCTCAATAAATATTCTCTTGCAATATCACTATAAGTTAAATTAATATCTGATATGTGATCAACAATTTTTCTATTCGTTTCTTCAGGAACTCTTTGATCAAAACATCTATTTCCTGCCTCCATATGAAATATAGGTATATGCCTTTTTTTAGCAGGTATCGCACATAAGCAACTATTGGTGTCACCCAATACTAAAAAGGCATCTGGCTTAACTTGTTCTAATAAAGGATCAATATTAATTAAAATTTTGCCAATTGTTTTTGTTGCTGTTATACCTGCTGCATTTAAGAAATAATCAGGCTTTCGAATCTGCAAATCATCAAAAAATATTTGATTTAATTCATAATCGTAATTTTGACCTGTATGAACGATTATATGTTCAATTGCTTTTGAATTATCTAATGCGTTCATTACTCTAGCCAAACGAATAATTTCAGGTCGAGTTCCAACAACTGTCATCACTTTTAGTCTTTCATTCATTATTAATCAATTTATACTGCTTCAAAATAAGTATCTGGATCATTAGCATCATAAAATTCATTAATCCAAAACATGGTGTATAATTCTTCTTCCCCAATATTCTTAATGTTATGTGTATACCAAATAGGCATATCTACATATGCCGGTTCTTCTCCTGATAAATAATAATTATGTACAACATTTGAACCAACTTTTCTTAATTGAATTAATGCTTTCCCTTTTATCACCGAGAATCTTTCAATTTTTCTTGTATGAAAATGGTTTCCTCTTGTTATTTCTTTTTTTGTAGTAGAAAAGGAAACTTGCCCACCTGATTCTAATCTAATAATTTCAACGAAATTACCCCTTTCATCTATATTATTTTTGTACTTAACTGGATAATGATTTTTTAAGTTAAAATATGATCTGAACGTGTTAAATAAGTTTATTTCAAATTGATTATTGAAACTGGGAATTTGTCCGTTTTCAAAATACTTAGCTTTAAACTTAATCAATTGATTTAATAATTCAGAAACTTTGATGGTATTGGTATGTTCTATATTAATACTATCTTGAGTATCAGTATCAAATAATTCTAATATTGTTTTTACAAGGTCATTAATATAAATTAAGTTAAGAGAAGCGTCTGTTTGAATATTAGGAGTTTCGTTGTTAACTAGCTGATGACAAAATGTAGATATTACTGAATTATAAAATGGTACTCCAAATGCGCCAAAAACATTTGGAATTATAACTCCATGAAATTTAGCTCCTGATAAATTAGCCCAGTTAGAAAATAATTCTCTTGCAACTTTTTTTGAATTTCCAAAAGTGTTATTTTTCTCTTCCTGAATTGATGAAGAAAATATAACTTGCCCTTTAAAATCTGTCCTTTTAAAAGATTCAACTAGTTTTTCAGCTAAGGCAACATTTGTATTATAAATAGCAGATTCTTCACTATGTCGATTTAGTCCTGCTAAATGAACAACGATATTACATTTTGATACAAAATTGTCAAGGTTAATACTATTGTTAAACCAATCTCTTTTGAATTCAATTAATTCAAACTTAGTATTATCTAGTTCTAAAGTACGGCATAAATGCCATCCTATAAATCCATTTGAACCTGTAACACCAACTTTAATCATAATTAATAAGGATATTGTATTGCGTCTATTTCTCCAAGTATGTCCTTTCTTATAATAGGCAATTTTAATAATAATTTTTTCATTCCTTCCACATCTAAAATGGCCGTATTATGAGAGTGGTATTCATTAAGATTAGCTATATCAGGTATACCTTCTGAAAAATACTGTTCATAGTTTAAGTCTCTATTATCAGCAGGAATTCTATAATACTCACCTAAATCTTCGGCTTTGATCATATCCTCTCTATTCACAAGTGTTTCATATAATTTTTCACCATGTCTTGTTCCTATTACTTTTATTTCACTTGTAGATTTATATAATTCAATTAAGGCTTTTGCTAAAGTTCCTACAGTAGCTGAAGGTGCCTTTTGCACAAATAAATCACCTTGGTTAGCATGTTCAAATGCATAAAGTACCAAATCAACAGCATCCTCCAATGTCATCATAAAACGAGTCATATTAGGGTCTGTAATTGTTAGTGGTTTATTATCTTTAATTTGATCAATGAATAATGGAATAACCGAGCCTCTTGATGCCATTACGTTTCCATATCTAGTTCCGCAAAAAATTGTTTTATCTGAATCTAAGATTCTTGATTTCGCAACCATTACCTTTTCCATCAATGCTTTAGACATACCCATTGCATTAATTGGATACGCAGCTTTGTCAGTACTTAAAACAACAACCTTTTTAACTTCAAATTCTTGTGCCACTGTTAATACATTATCAGTTCCAATAATATTGGTCTTCACTGCTTCCAAAGGGAAAAACTCACAGGATGGGACTTGTTTTAATGCGGCTGCATGAAATATATAGTCAACGCCTTTAATTGCCGGGATTAAACTGTCTCGGTCACGCACATCACCGATGTAGAATTTAACTTTATTGTTATTGATTCTTTTTCTAAGATCGTCTTGTTTTTTTTCATCTCTACTAAAAATTCTAACCTCGGTAAAGTAATCGGTATTTAAGAATCGGTTTAGTACTGCATTTCCAAATGAGCCAGTTCCACCCGTAATTAATAAAATGTTTTTTTTTATCATTATAATTTCTTTTAATCAAGACTATAAATTACTGTACAAATATCATATGGTTCAAGAGCAACATGATGTGTTGCAATAAAATTTGAACTAGAAACACCGCTAGGGAAAATAATTGCTCCAAATTGAAATAAAATAAATGGCCAAAAATCTTTTTTATAATTTACAATAGTATTAAAACCATTAATTTCATTGCCAATAACAATATGAGCGTGTTTGTCTAAAACTCCGGGTCCGATTTTATTATCAAGATATTTCCAAAAGCCATTTATAAAACTGCTAACTCCTTCAACAGATGTAGAAAAAATAAAATCTTCTCTACATCTTGTACCGTAAATTGCTGGTCCATTTATATAACAAATTATTTCATTAAGCCATAGGTTATCTTTATAAATAAATTTACGTATTGAATTTTTTTCGAGCTGGCTATCTGTAGCATATATAAATTCTGAACTTGAAATTTTAAATCCTATACAAGCTCTAAATATTTGTTGTGATGAATTAATTAAATTTATTTTTTTAAAGTTATCTTCTACTACCCACATAGAAGCACTATGCTCAAAGTCACCAGCTAAAACTAAGATTTTATCTTCAATTTTATCGTAAATTAAATTATGTATATGATTTAAAACACCTTTTGGAAATGTATAAGCAATTCGTTTTTCAAATGTAATAATATTTAGGTGCCATATATTTACATCATTTTTATTTGGATTATCAAAGTACTCACCATAATAAATACCATTTACAAATGATTTGCTATTATTTAATAATAAAATATTTAATGGTCGATTACCTTTTTCTACTATCCCGACTTGTGAAAAACTTTTGTCATTAATATTAATTTTATAATATTTTTTTCTAAAAACTAAAAAAAGTTCGTTATTGCTAATCGTAATTCCACATCTAACGCCGTATCTAAATAATCTAAATAATAATTTTGAAGAAAATAAATAAAAAAAGAAAGCATTTTCAGGTAAAGATAAAATGAATGATAATTTTTTTTCAAAAAAATTATAAATATAAATTTGTCCTCTTTTCGCCAAAACCACAGAATCATCACCAATATATGAAACTGTTATATAACCATTTAAAATTTTTGAAATTTTCATAATGTTCTTAATCTAAAAATTCAAAATAACTTTCGATTTCAAAAGGACTCTCAATAGATAAATGATATTCTTTGTTTTCAGTAGTTTCTTTTATCAAGGTAAAATTAAGTGATTCATAGAAATTCTTAGTTTGGATATTTTTACTTGATTTAATATATTCGGAAGAAAGATTTCTTATATTGAATTCTCTAAATAATTTATTAATGACAAATTTTAAAAAAGCAATTTCAATAGACCTTCCTAAAATTCTACATGATAATAAATATGTATCAATAATTGCAGACATGCCATTCTTTTTAAGAATAATTAATCCAGTTATTCCACTGTCACCAAATTTATCTGAAACTGAAAGTGTGAATAATAAATTGTCAGTTTCAATCAACTTTTTTAGTTGAAGTTCGTCATATCTTTTTGTTGTTAAATTGAACTGATTTGTTTTTTGAGTCATTTGGGATGCTCGAATAATATTGTGTTTATCTAAAAGTGAAACTTTTAGCTTCATTTCTAAACTCATGAAGTAACTTTGTTTATCAGAATAAATAGATTTTAAAGAGTCTCTTAATATTTGTTCTTGATATTGTTTCGTTTTATTTAAATCCTCATTTGTTAATCTATAACGTATAAAATATTTATTAATAAGTTCTAAATAAAAATTTCTTAACTCATACGGGTTTGTAGGAAAATCTGGAACTACAACTTGTGGATGTGCAACTCGCATTAAATCTCTTTCTACAGGATTATCATCAATAAAAACAAAACTATCTAGTCCAATATTTAATTCATTAGCTAGTTCTACGATATTGTCTGATTTAGGCATCCAATTAATTCTATATGAAGAAATATATTCTGGTTTTAATAACATCGAATGATGATTTTCCCACACAAGTTTCACATCTTCTATATTATTTTTTGACAAAACAGTTATTATGATGCCATATTTTGAAGACTCTACTATCAAATCTTGAAAATCCAAATATGATAATCCTGGATATATGTTATTTAATTTAATTCCGTCTATTCCATCCTCACCAAGAATACCACCCCACAAAGTATTATCCATATCTAAAACTATGCATTTTTTTCTTGGGAAAATTAGACTTGATATAAAATCAATAATTCTAGTTCCAATAATTAAAGCATTTTTTGGATTGAAATACATTTGTGCAACATAAAAATATTTCCAATCGATAATCGGATATTTTAAATTTATAAATACATTTTCTATATCAAAGAGAATAATATTTGGATTATTTTTTGATAAAGACTCTATTTTATTATTAAAATTATTAATTGCCGCACTTAAAGTAAAATCGGAATAGTTTAATTCTATTTGATAATTTTTTTTTAATTTGGAAATTATCAAAAATGAATTTTTATCAATATTTTCAAATAAATGATCAATATAAAAAGAGAAATTTAAAATTTCTTCATTTAATTTCTGAATATTATTTTTTATGGGTACTTGATAAAACCAGAAATATATATCAATATTGTTAGGAATGTTGCGACAATCATTATAATTTGAAAATTGAAAGTTAAATTCATTCGAATTTGTAAACAAAGGCTCTACAGTGTAGTTTCTAAAAACAAATATATTTTTCATAAATAATTTAAAAGAGTTAAAATCATTCCAAATTAAATAGTGATATGCTCAAGTAACTCAATCAATCCAAATGATGTATTATATAAAAAAATTATTCTACGATTATTGAATGCTACAGCATTTAAAGGCTTACTTAATTTAATAAAATTATTTTTTGTTAGATTATTAATACTTAATTCGAAATCAATTACTTCATAACATATATGATATGGTGTAACTCCGTTTTTATCCAAAATTTTACTAATAGGTGATATAGAACTAATGGGTTCAATCAATTCAATCATTGGGGAATTCATATGAGTTAGGAACTGAATTTTTACTTTTTGAAATTCATCTATATAAATTTCAGATCTAGAATAGCCCATATTCGCATATAAATTACATGTTGCTTCGATACTTCTTGTAGCTATTCCAATATGATTAAATTGCCAATTCGAAATCATTTGTTATATTTTGTATTTAGTAAAATTAATATGTCATTTATTTTCATTAATTTTTCAAAATCATCAGCATCAATTTCAATATTAAATTGATTTTCTATACTAGAAATCAAAATTAAATGATTCATACTATCCCAATTCTCAATATCAACTGGAGTTGTGTTAACATTAATTAAATTGATTGGATAATTAAAAACTTTAGAAACAATTTCTTTAACTAAACCTAGATTTTCCATATATTTAAATTTTATTTTTTTGCTAATACACCAATAAGATTTGTAAGGAGATTTTTATCTGCAAAATCTTCATCAACCTTGTCTGCTAGAAATGAAGAAGATTCAATTATTTCAAAATTTGCTTCTTTCATTAATTTAAGTATTTCTATTCTATTTTTAAACCAATAAACATGATCAATGGCTGGAGAATTTGTTGGTGTCGTAATCCAAATATAGCCATTATTATTTAACATAGAATTTAATTTTTTTAAAATTAATAAAGGATTATCAAGATGCTCTAGAACTTCGCCTAAAATAATAAAATCAAATTTATTATTTACGTTATAATCAAAAACATCAGTTTCAATAAAATTTAATTCATCTAAATGAACAATATTTTTTAAAACCGTTTTTGACATATTTAAAGAAGTTTTACTAATGTCCAACAATGAATGGCTTAAGATGTTTTTTCTTTTACTCTGTATTAAATACGAAAAAAAACCATGCCCAGGACCAACCTCTAAAATATTCCCATTACACAAATCATATTTGTCTAATAATTGATCAAAGAACACAAACATTTTAAAATGATGCTCCCAGAAGACCTGCGAAACTAGCAAGGCATTCATATAATAATCCATTATTGACTTATTGGAATATACATGCTTATTTGCAAATTCTTGATTAGGGCATGGGTATTTATTATACTTTTTAAAGTAAATACCTCCTTCTCTATAATCTCTAATCATTTTTAAATAATCTTCGGCAATTAACTCACAGGGATCGTTATTTTCTAAATAATATTTTTCAATAAGGGACTTGAAATTATTAAAAAAAATTGGAGATTCAATACTACATAATTTTAATGAAGATATAATTCTTTTATACTGTAATATGTCTTTATCTGCAATAATTTTTAATACATTTTCTAAGTAGTTCATTATTTTTAAATTAATTTTGTGTAAAAATAGGGGTACTTCGGATTTTTATTGTCAATAATTTTATTTACAAATTCATTGCAATTATAATACTCAATTAAAAAACCTTCATTATTAAAAATCTTGACAACACCACTAACTATCATGTCGCTTCTAAATTTGTACCTGCAATAAAAAATTTTTCCAAATATTGGTTTCAAATGCCTTATATAAATAGATTTAATTTTATCGTCAATTTTTATATTAAATTTTCTTAAATAATACCATTTTGAATAATTTTCACCATCAGTATATCTTATATCTTCTGCAACATGCATAACTGTACAACAATTTTCAAATTGTATACCAAAACAAAATACTTTAACATTATCTTTATATAGTTTATACCATACAGAATTAATATCACTAAATGTTGAATAATCCTTAAGTTGATCATATTCTAAGAACTCTTTTACTCGTCCGCCAATGCCACAAATACTGTTTATTGGATAAAAACTACATTTTGAATCTTTCCGTCTTAATAATGCATATGGAATTATGCCAGTTGAAACTGTTGTTTTCTTAGGTTCATATAAAATATCAATGTCAAATATTTTATATTTATTAAATACAGAATCCATTTGATAATCATACTGTCGTGAAGTGTTTACTAAAATAGCGCCTTCGAGACCTACCAAATTATATAATTTTTCAATAAAGATATTTGGCTGGAGATTTAAAAATTCTAGTACTTCACTTGATGTGTGAATAAGGAGTGCGTCACCATTTTCAATACCAATAGATTTTAAATTTAAAAAAAAATTATCTACATCGGGACGAGAATGTTTAGTTTTTATTTTTTTTTTAGTTTTTGTATGTTTTATATTTAATAGTGGGTTTATAAACCAATAAAAAAATCTTAAAACAACCTCAAATAATGGAAAAGTAGATAGAATACTATTCATTAATAATTAATAAATTTAGAATTATTTTTATGATAATTATAAGCAAACTTCATTCGATTAAATAAAATTCTAGAGTTTAACTTGCTTATTGAAGCATGTTCTATGTGTTTTATGGACAAAGTTGGGACATATAAAATTTTACCATTTTTTGAAAAAACTTGATTACTTAATAACGCCTCCTCACCCATAAGAAATAAACTATTAGGCAATTCATTGAAATATTTAAAATAATTACGGGTTAAAAGATAACAAGCGCCATATCCCATATAAATAAACTGCGATTTGTGTTTGAATGAAAAAATAACTTTTCTAGTATATTTTCCTTTCAGATAAGCCACAAAAACGAAAATATTGAAAATAAAATAATTTTGAAATGAAAAAAAATAATAAACTCTTTTAAAAAAATTAAACTTTTTTAAAACATGTGGATTTTGCTCATATCCATTCAAATTTATGATATTTGGAGAAACAACGAATGTATTGTCATTGATATTTATGTTATTTAATTCAAATCTAAAATTTTCAGAAAATACAAGATCATTATTACCAATAATAATATAATCAAATTTAGATGTATTCAATTTAGATAACCCTAAATTTAATCCACCGAAGTATCCTAGATTTAAGCTTGATTCTATTATAATTATCTTCGAAACTAATTGAAAATTAATCGACTTTATGAAATCATTTAAAATTTTTATGTCCTCTTGTTCACTATTGTTATCAACGATAACCAAACAGTCATCATTTGTATGTTTAAGAAGACTGTTAACCCAATTAATAGTGTGAAAAGAGTTATTATAATTTACGCAAATAAAAGCAACATTCATATGAATTGGTTATTGTAATTATTCTTATTGGTATTTATACTTATAATACTCCCACATAAAAATGAAAAAAATATCATTATATTCGGGACAAGAAATACATCCCAGAATAAATTTAAAAAAAGAAGAGTTATAATTATTAAAAATAATATAAATAAATTCTGTTGATTAATTTCTTTATTCTTACTAAACATTTTCTTGAATATATTTATCCAAAATAGAGTATAGAAAATAAAGGCGATTAATCCCATTTTCCAAATACTTGTTAAATAATAAATATGCGTAGACCATCCTGAAAGGTCGTTAGTATCTTTATAATTTAAATTATATCCATTAAAACCAGTTCCAAAAAATGGGTTTGTAAATAACTGTTTCAATGCTATTAATTGTAATTCTATTCTTCCACTACTTAAATCATTTAAGTCTAAAGCATTTAAACTATCTGATAACTTTGTATCCCAGATAAATAAAATACCATTTAAAAATGAACTAAAAAATAAATATACAAAAGTAGAAATTCCTATTAATAATAAAAGGGTTCTGAAGATATTAATTTTATAAATAGAGTAAAATAAGAAGAAAAGAATTAAAGCTAATAATAGTTCTCTAGAGAGTGAAAGTAAAATTATATATATATAAATAAAAATGGTTAAAAAATAAATTATTTTAATAAAAAAATGAATTTTTTTATTAAAATTAAGATAGAAAACTAAAATGAAAATTAGCAATAAATAATGAGTAGCCAAACTATGAACTCCATAAGCGCCTGTAAGATTTAAACCAAAAAATGTTCCTTGTAATATTCCATCAATTCTTACTAATCCGCTTCCTGAAATAAAAATTGTATACAATAAACTATATGATAATAAAACGGAAAAAAATGAAATCATTTTTAGTAAAAAAAGGAAATTGTTTGATGATTTAATTAGTTGTTGTGAAAAAAAATATGAAGTTATTGGTAGGAAAAAATAAGTTAATGATAATAGTGATTTGATAGGATTTAAATTATATATAAACGCTATATAAAAAATACTGAGGATAGAAAGCAGTATAGCAGAATAAAACAATGTAATATCAACTCCTTTTACTCTAAATATTGAAAAAAAAGAAAATAATAAAATAATTAAACTTATTGCAAAGCCTGATTGTTCATCACCTCGTTGAAAAATATCTATAGGAATTGATAATAAAAAACCAATTAAAAATAGATATCCATATTTTAGCAAAGGAAAAATAGTTATTTTGGCAGATTTAAATATCATAAAATAGATAAAGTAAAGACTTACGATGGCGTAAAAGGCAAATGATTACAAAAGAAAAAGTAAGTGTCAAGGTAAAGAAGGAAAAATTATTTGTGATATTGAAAATAGTTTTACATAAAAATGTAATTATAATCAAAATTAAATGCTCAATGATAAATAATTTTTCAATTCTTATTTTAAATATGTTTTTCTTATTATAGTAAATCAAAAATCCATAAATTATTTGAGAAACAATTGTAATTATAGCCCCAGCTAGTACACCATAAAATGGTATAAATATTAAATTTAAGATTATACTTATAATTGCAGTTATGAAGGAGTTTTTCGCTAAATAGAATGTATTATTAGAGCTCTCCAATCCTTTCTGAAGATAAATCGTAAGTGCTGTAAGAAATATTGAAACGATTACCAAATATATGATAATGTCATCTGTTATATATTTTTCGCCAACTAATAAGTTTAAAATTTGGTTTCCATTCAATATAAAAATAATTAAAATCATTGTAAACAAAGTAGTTAACATTTTTATATTTCCACCTAAATAAAAAGCAGCCTTCTTTATCCTTTCATTTTCAAGCATATTAGTGTCAAGAGTTCCTTTTATTAACTGCATTATTATTGGTTGCGTCGCCATCAATAATGGCATCGTTAAAAAGCCCGATAAGCCTGTCGATAAATCACGAAAGGCAGCATAACTTCCAACTTTAGTCACTATATGTAAATAATTATATAATATACGGTCTCCATTTAAATAAAATTGTGTCGAAAAGATCCAAATGCTTATAGGGAGTCCGTATTTAAGTATTTCTTTAACAATTTTCTTGTTAATATTTATGTTAGGTATGTATATTCCCTTTTCATCGTTAAAGAATAGATACAAAAATGGTATCCCATACATTATGCACAAAACAATTAAAATACTGATTAACCCAGAATTAAAGTAAAAATAAGAAACTATTACTCCTACAACTTGAATTATACTTTGAATTATACTCGCAAGTATTTGCTTTGATATATTCCTTTCTGCCTGAAGAACGCTTATTTGGAAATTATATAAAATTTGAAAAAACATTAAACTACTACTCAATATAGTAATTATATAATTGAAATGTCCAGTTGTAATTACAATTATATACGGAATTAATATTATTAAAATTGAAAAATACTGAATATTTAAAATATTTTTTTTAAACCTGCCAACATTTTCTGATAACAAATAATCTGGATAATAAAATATTACAGTATTGTTAACCCAGCCTCCTACCAGTTGAGTAAAAAGCAGTGTTGATGTCATTAGAAAAGCATAGTCAGAATATTCCTCCGTTTTAAAAATTTTAGTTAAAAAATAAATAAATATAAAACCCGAAAATGCAGGCAGAATTTTAACAATTACATATTTATATAGATCATCTTTTATCTTTTTTTTTACGTTCATAAATATTAATCAATTGAAATAAATCACATCGGCAATCTGATGCTTTTGCAAAATCTCCTCAAAGATCCGGTATCTAACAAATTGGCCTTCACAAAATGATAATTAGATAAGGTTTCAAAATCCTTAAATTTTCTAGGTTACCTGCATAGGTCAATGCATCTAAATTAAAGCTATTATATTCAGGGTTTGAATTGACAAATAAATGCACTAGATGCGATCCAATAAAGCCTGCCACCATCGGTAATTAATATATTTTTTGCATCTGATTTGTATCATCTTGTAACGCACTTTACTGCGCACCGAGTGACTTCTCTTTGTAAAATTTGAACCCTATTACCAAAAAATCAAACAGTAGTTGCGTTTGATTTGTATCTATACTTCTATTTATACCTTACTGTGAGTAGCTATCGGTCCAATGGACCACACTAATATTGAGTATTTACGGTTTATTAATTTAATATTGAGATTTAAGCGCCAAACTGCGAATTAAATTTGATAGAATTAAAACTTATCCTTAACCTCGCCAACTGTCCTCTTTATGCCTTCTTGAAGTTTTATAGAAGGCTTCCACCCTAGATTATTAATCTTAGTAGTATCTAACAACTTACGAGGGGTGCCATCTGGTTTAGTAGTGTCAAATTCTAGTGCGCCGGTGTAGCCAACCTCAGCCGCAATTAATATGGCAATCTCTTTAATGGATACATCATCTCCCCAGCCTATATTAACTATGCCAGCTTCATTATAGTTTTGCAATAGAAAATAGCAAGCATCGGCTAAATCATCCACATGTAAAAATTCACGAGAAGGTAAACCAGTACCCCAAATTACTACCTTAGGATCATTATTCTTTTTAGCTATGATTATTCGACGAATTAATGCAGGAAGCACATGAGAATTTTCGGGATGATAATTATCGTTAGTGCCATACAAATTTGTTGGCATTGCAGATATAAAATTACAACCATATTGGGCTCTATAACTATCACACATTTCGATACCCGCTATTTTAGCGATGGCGTAAGGCTGATTAGTAGGCTCTAAATAACCACTTAGTAAGTATTGTTCTTTTAATGGCTGCGGAGCCATTTTAGGATAAATGCAGGATGAACCAAGGAATAATAACTTCGTCACTTTATTTAAATAAGATGCATGAATAATATTAGCTTCCATCATTAAATTGTCATAAATAAACTCAGCTCGATATGTATTATTTGCTTGAATACCCCCAACTTTCCCTGCTGCATGAATTACATATTCAGGTTTTTCTTTTTCAAAAAATTCATTTACTAATAATTGATTTCTTAAATCAAGTTCTTTAGATGTTTGGCCAATTAAATTTGTAAAGCCTTCTTGCTTAAATTTCCTAATAAGACTAGAACCTACAAGGCCCATATGACCTACTATATATGTTTTACTATTTTTCTCCATATAAAATTAAACTATTCGCTTTCTTTACTAGTACTATAGCCATTTTGTTTAAGTAATAATTCCTTCTTGAATATTTCCAAATCACTTACTACCATTTCTTTCACCAATGCAGCTAAATCATACTTTGGCTTCCATCCTAATTGAGTCATGGCTTTAGTAGGATCGCCAATTAATAAATCAACCTCTGTAGGTCGGTAATATTTAGGATCAACCTTAACAACTACTTGTCCTTCTTTTAAATTATAACTTCCTGAATTCTTTACAACGTATCCTTCTTCAGAACCATCTTTTCCTTTAAACCCAAGCTCAATGCCTAATTCAGCAAAAGTCATTTTTACAAAATCACGTATAGAAGTAGTAATCCCTGTAGCCAAAACAAAATCCTTGGGCTTTTCTTGCTGAAGCATTAAATACATGCCTTCTATGTAATCTTTCGCATGTCCCCAGTCACGTTGAGCATTTAAGTTGCCTACATACAAGCAAGTATCTAAACCCAATGCAATTCTTGCGGCAGCACGAGTCACCTTACGGGTTAAAAAAGTTTCACCTCGTTGAGGAGATTCATGGTTGAATAATATACCATTGCAAGCATACATATTATAGGCTTCTCGATAGTTTACTGTAATCCAATAAGCATATAATTTAGCAACACCATAAGGAGAACGAGGATAAAATGGAGTTGTTTCTGATTGTGGAACTGCTTGGACCAATCCATATAATTCAGAAGTAGAAGCTTGGTAAAACTTAGTTTTTTGGGTAAGTCCCAATAATCTAATGGCTTCCAATATTCTTAGTGTACCAATTCCATCCACATTGGCTGTATATTCTGGTTCTTCAAAACTTACTTGCACATGACTCATTGCACCTAAGTTGTATATTTCATCGGGTTGTACTTCCTGGACAATTCTAATTAAGTTAGTGCTATCAGATAAATCGCCATAATGCAAATGAAGATGTCTATCTGGAATATGTGGGTCCTCATAAATATGATCAATTCTTTGGGTATTAAACAAGGAGGACCTTCGCTTAATTCCATGAACTTCATAACCCTTATTTAATAAGAATTCAGCCAAATAAGCACCATCTTGCCCTGTAATTCCAGTTATTATTGCTTTCTTCATTATTTTAAACTTTTAGAGATCTAATGATACATCAACCCATTAACTTCATAAATACCCCTACATCCTGCAACTTTTTTTCGGTAAACTCCTTGGGTTGGTAAATGGCTGCACGTACTTTTTTATCAATCAAGGTTTCCGCCTTTTCAATTAATTGATATAAATAAACCTTATCGACATCACCCACTATTACTAAATCCACGAAGGGATTGTTTTTTCCTAAAGCAAGGTCACCAGTTAAGTATACCTCATCCACATTACCCAACTTATCCAACACATTTTCAATAATTTGATCCAAGCCAACATATTGCATAATCACCCCTCGTAAGGATTTAAACATGGGGTGTTTTGTATTTACTGCGTAATGTTTTGTTTTTGTGCTTTCGTCATCGGTCTGCTCGTGTATGAGTTGCATGTCCGATAACTTATTTAATTCCAAACGCACTGTATTACTGCTTACACCTAAGTCACGTTCTAAACCGCGCAAATACACTGTGCTAGCCGGATTGAGTAGCAATTTGGTGAGTAACTGCACTCTTATTTTACCAGTAAAAATTTTATCTAAGATCATTGGGGTAGATGAGATGTTCGAGAAAGTATATGACGGCTTCGCCGTTCTGAGTCACATTTTAATCATGTAAACTCAATATTATTCAACAAATATAGCGCAATATTGAGTAGTATAAATAATAATTATTGAGTAAAATATGAAACCTTTAATTTGCTTTAGAAATCTCTACCCCCCCCCCGTCATGTCCAAAATCTTGGTTTGAAGGCTAGGGTCCAAGCGTTCAAAAATGCTATTGTTGCTAATAAACTCAGGGACCAGCTCCTTCATCTTACCCACCAGCTCCATTTCATTGGATACTTTGGAAGCCGAAGTCACTAATAACCTCAAATCATTAAAGCTTTCATTAATACTAGTAAGTTCTACCTCTCTTACCTTAGCAATCAATATTTTATCGTGGTAGGTAGCCAAGGTATTTTCCGCATCGTTTAATAATTCCTCATATAATTTTTCGCCAGGACGAAGGCCGCTGTAGGTGATATTAATATCAATATTCGGTATCATACCATACAACCTGATCATTTTTTTAGCCAAGTCAGCAATGGCCACCGGCTTACCCATATCAAACACAAATATCTCTCCTCCATTACCCATACTTCCAGCTTCCAATACCAATTGGCAAGCTTCCGGGATAGTCATAAAGTATCTAGTAATATTTGGGTGTGTTACCGTTAATGGTCCCCCTTTTTCAATTTGATCTTTAAAGCGATTAATAACTGATCCATTGGAACCAAGTACATTTCCAAAACGAGTAGTAATAAATTTAGTGGCAATATTTTTTTCACTCGATAGTCCTTGTACATAAATTTCAGCCATTCTTTTGCTAGCCCCCATTACATTGGTAGGATTCACCGCTTTGTCGGTACTGATCATTACAAACCTTTCAGCATGGTATTTCACAGCCAAGTCCGAAACTATTTTAGAACCTATCACATTATTTCGAACTGCTTCGGTAGGACATAATTCCATCATGGGTACATGCTTATAGGCGGCTGCGTGATAAACATAGTGTGGCTTAAAGCTTTCAAATAAACCCTCTATTCTTTTTTCATTGGTGATATCCGCTAAAAACGAAACGCAGTTAACGCGCGTGCCGCGCTCCTGTAGTTCTAATTCAATATTATGCAGTGGGGTTTCGGCCTGGTCGCACATGATAATCATTTCGGGTGCATAAGGAATTAATTGCCTTACTATTTCACTTCCAATAGACCCTGCAGCACCTGTAACTAATACACGCTTGCCTTTTATTTGCGAACGTATTTGATTATTATTAATTATAATAGGGTCGCGCTCTAATAAATCTTCGATTTTAATAGTCTGTAATTGGTTGCTATTAAATTTACCTTCCGCCCACTTACTATAAGGAGGTACGCTTAACACTTTTATATCATGGTCCAAACAAAAATCAACTAATTCATTTTTCCTTTTAGTCGTTATGGATAAACTGGCAATAATTAATTCATCAACAGGCTGTAGCGCAACTAATTTTGCAAACTCTTCAAATCGTATTACTTGAATGCCATTTAAATTTTTCTTAGTTTTCTTTTTATCATCATCAACAAAGGCAAGAATATTGATATTGGAAGCTCCGTTATTTTCAAGTACGCGCTGTGTTGCCACCCCAGTATCAGCAGCACCAAAAATAACGACGCTCTTTTTTTTCATCTTGTAGTTTTTCGCATAGGCAAATAAAAACTTTACAAGTACGCGGTAGCTAACCAATATTAAAAAACTAAAACCTGCATATACAATTACCACCACACTGCTTAATACAAATTCTTGACTATAGCGATAAGAAACACTGTTTACAATAAATAAAATGGCTGCAGACCCAATAACAGATATACTTATTCTAAAAGCATCC
>Ga0214919_10002038_pt1 | contig 32219 bp, 32 predicted proteins | sample LL1503_MetaG_FD_177994 | JGI IMG/M metagenome (GOLD analysis project Ga0214919, IMG submission 177994) | Freshwater microbial communities from Lake Lanier, Atlanta, Georgia, United States - LL-1503 | ecosystem: Environmental > Aquatic > Freshwater > Lake | place: USA: Georgia | collected... | reverse complement strand
CCAGGCAGCGCATCGCAATTTCATAGGGTCGGCGTGCGGGCTCGCCGGGTACGGCCGCGATGGTGAACCCTGCTGCCAGACCTACGTTGCGGATGTCGGTGATGTGTTTGCTGCCTTTAAGGCTGTGCACGGCTTGCTCAAAATACGGCGCCATAGCGGACACACGTTCGATCATGTTTTCCTGAACCAGTACATCCAGTGCAGCGATACCGGCAGCGCAGGCCACAGGGTGGGCCGAGTAGGTGTAGCCGTGGAGGAATTCGAGCAGGTACTCCGGGCCGCCGGCGTCCATAAAGGTGTCGTAAATTTCTTTCTTGGCCACCACCGCGCCCAGGGGCTGGGCGCCATTGGTCACTTGCTTGGCAATGTTCATGATGTCTGGTGTCACGCCAAATGCAGCAGCACCGGTGTAGGCACCGCAGCGGCCAAAGCCGGTAATCACTTCATCAAATATCAACAAGATGTTGTTGGCGGTGCAAATCTCGCGCAAGCGTGCCAGGTAGCCCACGGGTGGAACCACCACCCCACCCGAGCCCGACATGGGCTCGACGATGACCGCTGCGATGTTGGATGCATCGTGCAGCGCAATCAGGCGCAGCAGTTCGTCCGCCAGTTCAACGCCATGCGCAGGCATGCCGCGCGAATACATGTTTTGCGGCAACTGGGTGTGTGGCAGGTGGTCGGCCTCAATGCCCTGGCCGAAGGTTTTGCGGTTGGCGCCAATGCCGCCGACCGAAATACCACCGAAATTGACGCCGTGGTAGCCTTTTTCACGCCCAATCAGGCGCGTCTTGGTGCCCATGCCTTTGGCGCGCCAGTAGGCGCGCGCCATCTTGAGCGAGGTGTCTGCGCACTCCGAACCCGAACCGGCAAAAAACACGCGGTCCAAGCCCTCAGGCATCAACTGGGTGATTTTGTTGGCCAGTTCAAAGGACAGCGGATGGGCGTACTGAAACGCGGGGGAATATTCCATGGTGCCGATCTGGCGGCTCACCGCATCGGTGATTTCTTGGCGCCCGTGGCCCAGGCCGCAGCACCACAGGCCAGACAAGCCGTCGAGTACCTTGCGACCATTGGAGTCGGTGTAATAAGCGCCTTTGGCGCTGACCATCATGCGCGGATTTGCTTTGAAATTGCGGTTGCCGGTGTATGGCAACCAGTGCGCATCCATCCAGGCTTTGTCGCGCGGGTAGGGGGAGGTGGTGGTCACGACCGGTGCGTGGCTGGCGGTGTCATGGGGTTTCATGGCGGTCTCCTAGGTGGTAGAGGTCTACAAAAAAAATTCGCTGCGGCTTAGCGCACCGCCCCGCATTTACCGGGGATGGCACAGAAATCAGCTGCTGAGCAGGCATTGTGGCTTGCGCTCTTACTCTTATATAGCCACAATTATCGCTATTCACTTGCATTTCTATGAAACTAATCCCACCCTCCCGCCCGGCGCTAGGACAGCTCAGCGACATGGACTTGCGCTTGCTGCGGGTGTTCCGGGCGGTAGCCGACTGCGGTGGCATGGCCGCTGCCGAGCTGGAGCTCAACATCGGCAGCTCCACCATCAGCCGCCATGTCAAAGACCTGGAAACCCGCCTGGGCTTGCGCTTGTGCCGCCGTGGCCGGGCCGGTTTTGCCTTGACGCCTGAGGGCCAAAAAATTTACGCGCAAACCACCCAGCTGCTGGCCGCTACCGACGCATTTCGCAGCAGTGTCGATGAGATTCACCAGCGCATGGGCGGCCAACTGCAAATCGCCGTGTTTGACAAAACCGCTAGCAATCCCAAGTCCCGGGTCGCGCAGGCGATCGCGCGCTTTCATGCGCGGGCGCCCGACGTCGCGCTCAATCTGCATGTGGCCACGCTCAATGCCATAGAGCGCGGGGTGCTAGATGGGCAGTTCCATTTAGGCATCATTCCCGGACACCGTACCTCCAGCACCTTGCACTATGCACGTCTGTTTGACGAGCATATGTGCTTGTACTGTGGCCCTGGCCACGCATTGTTTGGCAGCGCGCACAGCAGCATGGATTGGGATGCGCTGCGGGCAATGCCTTTTGCCGGCTTGGGCTACCACTCGCCCAATTTACAGGTCAGCCAGCAATTGCGGCTGACGCGCAGCGCCACTGGTTTTGACCAGGAGTCCATTGCCACCCTGATCCTGTCGGGGCGTTTTGTGGGCTTTTTGCCCGAGCACTATGCGCACAGCTTCGTGCAGCAAGGCCAGATGCAGGCCGTCCTGCCCGGGGTGTTTTTTTACGATTGCGAGTTTTTCGCCATCACCCGCCGCTCACCGCAAGCCTCGCGCGCGACCCGCGCGTTTCTGCAGTGCTTGGAGCAGGCGCACGCCGCTTAGTGGCCGGTTGCGGTCCACCAAGCGGGGTCTGCCGGATGGCCGCCAGAAAACCCCCGTTTCCATGCCTTCATGGATGGCCACTGCCTGCGTCCACATGCTGTCGAAGCAGGGCCCATGGGGCTTTTATTAGGCACCACAAAACGGAAAACCGGCAATCGGGTTTTCTCCGTCCATGCGCGCGGCCAGGGCCTTACCGGAACCGGCTCCGTGTGTCCAGCCTAGCGTGCCATGGCCGGCGTTGACCCACAGACCGCGCACCGGCGTTTGACCGATATAGGGAATATTGCTCGGTGTGGCCGGGCGCAGACCGGCCCAGAATTGCGGCTTGCCCCCTTTTTGCGGCAAACGGGTGTCGCACATGCCGGGCCATATCTCCTCCACCCGGCGCGCCAGCATCTGGCAGCGCGCTTGGGACACCGGGCTGGAAAGCCCTAGGTCGTAGCTGCCCACTTCGATTGTGCCGGCTACGCGGATCTGGTCGCCCAGGCGGGTGATGGCAATCTTGCGCGAGTCGTCGATCACCGATACCGAAGGCGCGCGCTCGAGGCGCAGTATCGGGAACGTGGCGCTATAGCCCTTGCCCGGGTAAATCGGTAAATCCACGCCCACCCGGCGCAGCAAAGGCGCGCTGTAAGAGCCGCAGGCGATCACTACCGCGTCTGCAGCTATTGCACGCACAGGGCCATCCGGGCTGCCTGCAGTGCCAGTTGGGAGGCTCCTTGCTACCGGGCGCACCCGCACTCCACGCACCACAGCGCCTGTCACCTCGAGCCGCTCCAGGCTGTGGGAAAACAAAAACTCCACGCCCCGGGCTGCACATTGGCGCGCCAAGGCCTGGGTAAACACACAGGCATCGCCCGACTCATCGCTGGCGGTAAAGGTGGCACCCACAATGCGCTCGCCAAAGGGCGCCAGCGTCGGCTCCAGGCGCAGCAATTCGGCAGTGCTGGTGACTTTGCGCTGCACACCAAACTGCTGCATTAAGGCAGCGAGTTCGCAAGCGCTGTCAAAAGCCGCCTGGGTGGCGAAAAAATGCGCAATGCCGCGCTCCAGGCGGTGGTAGTCAATCCCGGTTTGCGCAACCAAATCTTTCAGTGCCACATGGCTGTAAGCACCTAAGGCCACGATGTGGCCCACGTTGCGATGGAAAGCGGCATCGTTGCATTCGGCCAGAAAACGCAGACTCCAACGGTACTGCTGCCAGCCCTCTCCCACCGGCCACTGCGGCCGGAACAACAGCGGCGCTTCTTTGCTAAACATCCATTGAAGCGCCTTCAGGGGCGCCTCGCGGTTGGCCCAGGGCTCGCAATGGCTGACCGAAATCTGCCCGGCATTGGCAAAACTGGTTTCCATTGCCGCGTCGGCCTGTCGCTCTACCACCGTGACCTGGTGGCCGCGCTCGGCCAGGTACCAGGCGGTGCTGGTGCCAATGATGCCGGCACCGACCACAACAATATGCATCACAAATCCTGTTGTGCGCCCGCCAGCTTGGTGGCAAACGGGCGCGGGTGAATCAGGTCATCAAATGAACCAGGCAGTCGCAAAATGGCCGAATTCGATTACAAAACAACCCTAAGGCTAAAATTCAGACATGCCTTCTAAATCGCTGCCTAAAGTGTCCTTTAAGACCCAGATGCTACAGGCGCGCGAAGACGCCATCATCCAGACCGCCAGCGCGCTCTTGGCGCAAAAAGGTTTTGAGGCGATGACGGTCGATGAAGTCGCCGCCACCGTGGGCATCGCCAAAGCCAGCTTGTACAAGCATTTCCCCAGCAAAGAAGACCTGGCAGCGGCGGCCATGGTCAAGCTGATGCAAAGAGCCCAAGCCTACTTGCGTGACTTGCCTACGCAAGATGCCATGGCGCAATTGCGGGCGGTCGCGCGTTGGACCATGGAGTTGCAGTTGCTTGGCCAGATGCCGTCTCTGCCCAGTCGCAATTCCACCCTGCGCGCCAAGCTCATGGCCAACACGCAGTACATGGATGGCCTGATCGAAGTGAGCGACCGCTTAGGCGCCTGGATTGAAGAGGCGCAAGCGCAAGGCCATTTGCGATCGAGCCTGCCGCCGATTGCCGTGCTCTACACCTTGTATGCCCGCGCCTGCGACCCGGTGCTGGAGTTTTTGAAAATGGGCGGCCAGCACAATAACGCGCAAATCATCGATCTGGTCATGAGCACCTGTTTTGATGGCTTAGCTTCGCGTTAAATTTCAATTACCGCCTGGGCACGAAAGTGTGCCTGCTCATTTTTGTGGGCATAGCCCAGCGGATTGGCCACGACGCGACAGCCCCGGTGCACATAGTCTTGCGGGGTGTGCAAATGCCCATGCAGCCAAAGGGTGGCCTGCGGCAGCAAGTCATCTAGCGCATTGCAAAACCCGGCAGTGCCGGGCACGCGGCCATAGCGCGGGTCGGCGCTGTGCAGGCTGGGCGCAAAATGGGTCACCACGATGGTTTTACCGGCAAAGGGCTGGCTTAATGCATCGCGCAACCAGGCTTGGCACTGCAGGCCTTCTTCGCGCACGGCCGCGGACAAAAATGGCAGGCCATGGCGCACCGTACCGGTTTTTTTCAGGTAGTAGTCGGCCGCGCGAAAGGCTTTTTCGCGCGCCTTGCGGTTGCTTGCATCTGCCTCCCACACGGCTGCTGCATGCATGGCCTGCGCATCGGGCCTTGCAGTGTCGCGAGCTGGCGTTTGCGGGGCCGGGCGCGGTGTGGCTGCGAGGGCATCGAAATCGGTCCATAGCGTTGTGCCCATAAGGCGTAGCGCCTGGCCATCGGCACTTCGGCCGGACAGCGTGCTCTGCTGCCGCTCCAGCCAGCTGATTCCTAGACGCGCACAGGTCTCGCGCAAGCGCGCGTGGGCCGCATCAAAATCCAGGCCATCGTACTCATGGTTGCCCGGCACAAAATGCACCGGCACCGGCCATCCATGCAGAGGCGAAAAGCGCGCCAGACCGAAATCTGCGTCCTGCAACTTAGAGCCTGGTTGGTAGGAGCCAATGTCCCCGGCCAAAATCAAAAGCTCGGCATCCGGTGCCGGGCGTGTCACAAAGTCCGGCTGCGATTCAAGATGCAGGTCGGAGAGCAGTTGTACCTTCACGCGGCGCCACTCCGACTGGCCAGGGGCGCGGCCTGTGCCACCGCATGGACCTGGGCGCGTAACCAGCTTTGCGCGCTGTCCGCATCATGGCGCTGGTGCCATAGCGCATCGACTTGAATGGGTGGCACATCAAAAGGCAATTCATGCACCGTCAGCTGCGGCGCAAAACCGGTTACTTGCACAAAATGACGTGGCAACACGGCCAGCAAATCGGACTGCGCCACTACACTGCCGATGGTGAAAAACTGGTTCACGGTGAGCACCACGCGCCGCGAGCGGTTGACCGAGGCCAGCGCTTCGTCGATCAGCCCAAAAGCGCGTCCCGAAAAACTCACCAAGACATGCTGCGCCTGGCAAAACGCATCCAGGCTCAGCGGCGCTCCGGCCAGCGCATGGCTATTGCGCATCACGCACACATAGTCGCTGGAAAAAAGCCTTTGCTGGCCAAAGCGCACGACCTGTCCGCTTTGTCGTTGCTGCGTCATGGCAGCCAGGGCGGCAGGGAAATGGCCTACCGCCAGGTCCACGTCGCCATCTTCGAGCATGCGCCTGGGGTCCCGCGTGGTCAGCGGGACGGTGCGCAAAGACACGCCCGGCGCTTGCCGCATCAAGCCCTGCACCAAGCCTGGCATCAACTGCGAAGCGGTGGCGTCGGCCATGGTCAGCACAAAGCTGCACACCGTATCGGCAGGTGAAAACGGGTGCGGTGCCAAGGCGATTTGCAAGCGCGCCAAGGTCTCGCGTACCTGCGGCCATAGCAGCAGCGCCTTGGGCGTGGCGTGCAAACTGCGCCCTTGGCGCACCAGTACTTCGTCGCCCAAGGCCTCGCGCAAGCGGCGCAAAGCATTGCTTACCGCCGGTTGGGTCAATGAGAGTACCTGCGCCGCCCGTGTCAGGCTGCGTTCGGCCATCACCACGTCAAAAATTTTCAGGAGGTTCAGGTCAAAGTTGCGCAGTTGAGGAACGGAAAGCGTCATCTATAGATTCTATGAATGTTAGAAATCAAAAATATAAAGTGGACTGCTATTAGTGTAAACCCTAGTATTGGCCCCAGTTAAGCGGCATCGTGACCTATTTCATGATTTCTAAGGAGCCATTTATGTCCTATTTCATCCCATTTTCATCTTCCCCCAGCGCGCCACGCGCCCTTGCCGACCGCAGGGCAAAAAAACTCGTACAGGCTTCCCCAGTCCTGGCAGGTTTCTTATCGGCCGCTGTGCTGGCCGCTTTGTTGGTGGTTGCCGATCAGCTGATCGATAGTCGGGCCGAGGGCCATTTGCTGCTGGCCTGGGTGATGCTGTGGTCGGCTCTGTTTGCCGGTTTAGCCCTGCTGGCCCGCCCCTTGCGTATTGCGAGTGTGGCGACCGCACTGGCAATACAAAGCTGGTTGGCAGCGCGCGCCCAGGCCCGCCATGCGCAAGCGGGCTGGGAGTTTGCGCTACAAGACCGGCGCATGCGCCAGGAGTTGCGCGCCGCCCACGCCCGCAGCGCTGAGCGCTAAGAATCGCCCCCGCAATGTTGCACGGCGATTGCTACAGGAGGCTTTGAGGCCCCCATTTGCAAGCGCGCTGGCATTCGGGTGTTTCAGGCCAAAATCAGCCGACCTGGCTCGTGCTGGGCTTGTAAGAACTCCAGGCTATCGCGTGCGGGCAGGTCTAGCCAGTCGCCGTAGCGTGCTGGCGGCATCACCACCACCATCCGCTTTTCCTCCCCCGGCTTGTGCATCTCGCGCATTACAGGGTCCGCAGCGGCATTCACCGTCAGCATGGTGAAGCTAAAAACCTCCTGGTCCTGCGCACGCCAGCAGGACCATAAACCGGCCACCCCCAGTGGCGCACCGTCTGCGCTGCCAAGGCGCGCCGACACCGCCCGCCCGCTGCGCCAATCCGGCTCAAACAGGGCATCGGCAGGGATGATGCAATGCTGGCCGCGCCGCCAGGCGTCGCGAAAGCTAGGTTTTTCGAAGGCGGTTTCACTGCGCGCGTTATATGTACTGCGCGTGATGCGCAAGTCGGTGGACCAATGCGGCACCAGGCCAAACAAACCTGTCAGCGCCTGCAAGCGGCCCGCAGGCGTCTGCGTGCCAATGGGCGCGTTGCGGATAAACAGCGCCCGGTAGCCCGGCCACACATCGGCCTGCCCCGCGTCCTCTGGCAGCGCGATGCCGAAATGGCGCTCAAACCGTTCGCGCCCTTGAATGCCTTGGTAATGGCTACACATAGGACATATTGTCCTCGGGACAGCGGCTTGCAAGATTCTTTACAAGCCCTTGCCGCAATGGACATGCGGGTCGCTTACAGTGGGGCTCGGTTTAACTTGAAAGTTTTGCTATGCGTTTTTCACTGGTGTCGTCTATGCGATGGTTATCTATCACCGCCTTGGCTTTGGCCTGCAGCCTGGCACTGGCCTTACCCAGCCCCAAAGACATCACGGCGGCGGTGGAGGCCGGAGATTTGGCTCGGGCCGAAACCTTGTTGCATGAGGTATTGAAGGAAAAGCCCAATAGCGCCAAAGCCCACTATGAACTGGGTGAAGTGCTCGCCCGCGCCAAACGCTACGACGAGGCCTTGGCGCAACTGAACCAAGCCCGCGCGATCGACCCGGCACTGAAGTTCGCCTCCAGCCCCGACAAGTTTTCGCAAACGGTGGACAAGGTCAGCGCCGCGGCCGCTTCCGCTAAAACAACCGCAACCGGTCAAACATTGAATGCGGCCCCCACACCCGCACACAGCCCGGCCGTGCCTGCCAACAGCGGATCGGCCTTCCCCACCGGCTATGTGGTCGGTGGCGTGGTCTTGCTGGTTTTGCTGTTTGTCCTGATCCGGCGCAGCCAGGCGCCCCGCCCCATGCCCATGGGCGCTTACCCGGGCGGCCCTACGGCCTACACCCCTGGCGGCGCCATGGCGCCCGCGCCCTACGGCGGCTATGGCGCACAGCCCCAAGCAGGCTCTGGCATTGGCGGTGCAGTCCTGGGCGGCGTGGCTGGCTTGGCCGCCGGTTACGCCCTGAGCAAAGCCATGGAAGGCGGCAATGCCAACGCGGGCGAAGCACGCCATGCACCGGCGGCTAGCGAAGGCTATATCCCTTTTGATTCGCCCCCTGCGCCGGATATGGGCAGTTTCGATGCGGGCTCAGGCAGCGGCTGGGACGCTGCCGACAGCGGTGGTGGCGACTCGGGCGGTGATTGGTAAAAGACGGCCAGATCTGCTGGGCGACGGCCTATTGGCTTAAGACGGCAAGCGGGCACGTGGTGCCCATGTATTCAGGCCGTAAGGACTTTGGGTTGCCGGTGCGCTCTGCTGGCTTGGCGGCGCGCACTAGCCGTGCAAGTGGCGGGCCGCACGCCGCCGCAAGCTTTTTCCCTGCATCGCCTGCGCCTGGCCATGGAGTGCGGGCCTAACAGGCATTTGTCGCCGAGGGCTGCACGCGCAGCCAGCGTGCTTCAGTTAAGCTAAGGGTCGCTTTGTACTGCGCGCAAAGCACAACCCAGGAGCCCCGCCCATGAGCACTTCAGACAATGCAGGATTCGGCAAATTCGTGCCCGGTTTTGACTTTCTGCAAAACTTGGCCAAGGCCGCTGGTGGCACAGGGGGCAGTGCTTCAGCCATGCCCAATATGGCGCAGTGGCTGGTGCCCAGCCTCAAAGTGGAGGACCTAGAAAAACGCATCGAAGAACTCAAGCATGTGCAGTTTTGGCTGGACCAAAACGCACGCGCACTTAGCGCCACGATCCAGGCCCTGGAAGTGCAAAAAATGACCATGGAAACCTTAAAAGGTATGAACTTCACCATGGGCATGCCTGGCGCCGCGCATGCCGCTGCTGCCCCCAAGCCCGCACCGGCAGCGCCGGCCGCACCGCCACCCGCGCCCGAACCAGAGCCCCCTGCCCAAGCGCATGCCGATGCGAGCAAGGTGATAGACCCGATGCAGCTATGGGGCGCGCTGACGCAACAATTCCAACAGATTGCCAGCTCGGCCTTACAAGATGTGGCCAAGCACAGTGCGGCCGTTGTTGGCAGTTCGAAAGCCGCTGGGAAAACCGGCGCCACCAAAGCAAAAGCGGCCACAGCCAAAACCGCGGGCAAAGCGCCACGAAAAACCACGCCTGCCAAGCGCAGCAGCAAGCCACGCCGCGGTACCATGTAAAACGGTGCGCACGCGCCCCGCCAATAGCCTCTATGCAAACTTTTTCTTACGCGCACGCTACCCATCCAGAGTGGCAAAGTGCCAGCGCATTGGTGCTAGCGCAGTTGCGCGGCCAAATGTCGAGCTCGCTGCATGCAGTGACGCCCACCTTAGCACTGCTCTATATCACCGACCATTACGCGCAAGACGCGCAGGACATTTTGGACCACCTGAGCGCCGAGCTGCCTTCGGTTACCGACTGGTCGGGTACCGTCGGCATTGGCATCGCAGCCAATAACGTCGAATATTTTGATGAGCCAGCCATGGCTGTCATGCTGCTGGACCTGCCCTCAGACCAATACCGCGTGTTTTCCGGAGTGTCGCCTCTGAGCCTGGGCTTTGAAGCCCACACCGCCTTGGTACATGCCGATGGCGCCACAGCGGACCTGCCCGAATTACTGGCCGAAATGTCGGGCCGTACCGAGACCGGCTATTTGTTTGGTGGCCTATCTAGCAGCAGAGGCAAAAGCGTGCAGTTTGCGCTCGCGGCCGATGGCAACCTCAGCGGCCAAGGCCTTGCAAAAGGCGTTTTTAGTGGCGGTTTGAGCGGCGTGGCCTTCGGGCCGGAAATCGCGGTGGTCTCGCGCGTCACCCAAGGCTGCAAACCGGTTTCGCGTGCCCGCGTGATTACCGAGGCCCATAACAACCTGGTGCTCAGCCTGGACGGCGAACCGGCTTTGGATACCTTGCTGTCGGATTTGTCGATTTCTCTGGAGCGACCGCAAGAAGCCTTGCAAGCGGTGCGCAACACTTTGGTCGGCCTAGCCAATCCGCCTACTGGAAGCGACAGCGCCGCCGTTCGCAAAACCGGCAATTTCGGCAGCGACGTGCTGGTGCGCCACATTGTCGGCCTGGACCCCGGCCACCGGGGCGTCGCCCTGAGCGACTATGCGCGTGTCGGCGGGCAGCTGGCTTTTTGCCAGCGCAATGTGCAGGCCGCACGCGCGGACTTGATGCGCATTTGCGCCGAGATCCGCGAAGAACTCAGCCCCGAGGAGGTGCTCGAGCCCCAGGCGGTGGGTGCCGGGGGTGCTGGCGCTGGCGCGTCTGCACCGGTGCAAAAAGGAATTACCGGCGCGATTTACATCAGCTGCACTGGGCGCGGAGGCCCACACTTTGGCGGCGCAAGCGCCGAAATGCAGATCGTGCGCCACGCCCTGGGAGATGTACCCTTGATCGGATTTTTTGCCGGTGGCGAAATAGCGTACCAGCATTTGTACGGTTATACCGGCGTTTTAACGGTTTTTACCGTAGATAAGTAGAGTTTTAAACCCTGTTGACGTATTTTAGGGACTGGCCAGCAAGCGGGTTAGGCTAGTGCGCACCGTCGAGGGTCTTTTACGTCGCAACGCTGGCGCGCTGCAGCCGGTCGGCAACGCCGGCCCATTCCATGCTCTGGGGCGTGGCTTCCACCCAAATCTCTTTGGCCCCCGCGTCGTCGAGCGCGCGCAAGGTGGCAAACAAATGCTGCGCCGCACGCGTCGGGTCTTGGGCCATGGCGCGCAAGAGCAATTGCGGCGCCTCTGCTACCGATCCCGCGTGGAGCTGCACCGCCTCGTCTAAAGCAATACCGGGCCGCGTGCGCATATAGACACCAATGCGTCCGGCTACCGCCTTGCGCTGTGCAGAATCTGGCTGCAAGGCCTGCTGCAAGATGGCGGTCGCCATCAAACGCACTTTGGCATCGGGCGCATAGTGTGCGGCCAAGGTGCCCGATGCGCGCGGGGCTGCCTGGCTGCCTGGCATGTCCTGCGCCATGCGAAGGGCTTGGCCACAGGCCTGTTCCAGCGCGTCGATGCCGATCGCCCCCGGGCGCAAAAGCACCGGCGCACCCCGTGTGCAATCCACAATCGTCGATTCAATGCCTACTTCGCAGGGGCCGCCATCCAAAATCAGCAATGTCGCCGGGTCGTCGGCATCTCGTCCGGCGTTGAATTCGCTATGGACATGCTGCGCCGTGGTCGGACTGACTCGCCCGAAGCGGTTGGCGCTAGGCGCGGCCAGGCCCCAGACCACGCTGCCTTGCACACTGTGGCGCAAGGCGCGCAGCAGGGCTTGGGCGACAGGGTGCGCTGGGCAACGCAAGCCGACCGAGTCCTGCCCACCAGCGGCCGCTGCGGCTACCTCGGGCCGGCGCGGCAGTATCAGCGTCAGCGGGCCGGGCCAAAAAGCTTGCATCAGGCGCATCGCAAAATCAGGAATTTCCCGCGCAAAGTAGCGCGCGCCGCTCAGGCCGCCGTCCATATCGGCCACATGCACGATCAGCGGATGGTCCGCCGGTCGGCCTTTGGTGCTAAATATCGCCGCTACCGCCTCAGCCTGGTCCGCGTCTGCTGCCAGGCCATACACGGTTTCGGTGGGTAAACCGAGTAATCCGCCCTGGCGCAAGACACGTTCGCAGCGTGGCAGGCTAGAACTCTCGTGCAGTGGCAAGATCATGGTGCTTATGCGGCTAATTGAACGCTAAAAACCGGTGAAAAGGTTTAAAACGCTTCTATTCCTAGAATCCGTGCGGCTTCGAGGGCGGTGGCCCGCGCTGCTTGCGGGCTGTGGGCGGTCAGTGTCAGGTGGCCCATTTTGCGGCCGGGTCGGGCCTGGCGCTTGCCGTACAAGTGCAAATGCGCGCCGGGCAGCGCTAGGAGAGCGTCCCACCGGGGCGTAGCGTCCAAGTGAGGGCCCCAGAGCTCCCCCAGGATATTGAGCATGAGGGCTGCGCTGTGCTGGCGCGGCTGTATAAGGGGCAGGCCAGCCAAGGTGCGTACTTGCAAGTCAAACTGCGATTGGTCGCAGGCGTCCAAGGTGTAATGGCCACTGTTGTGCGGACGCGGGGCGATTTCATTGACCACCAGGTTGCCGTCCTGCAATACAAAAAACTCCACGCACAGCACGCCCACATAGTCCAAGCCTTGCGCGATCGCGCGGGCGGCTTGCACCGCCTGTGCCGCAATTGGGGTAGGAAGCGCGTCTGCAAACACCTCGGTCACTGCCAAAATCCCGGCGCGGTGCAAATTGCGCTGTACTGGAAACTCCACCATGGCGCCGTCGGCCCCCCGTGCCAGGATCACCGAGCATTCCAAGCGAAGGGCTAGCATTTTTTCCAGCACGCAAACTTGCTGCTTCAGATCGGCAAATGCCTGGCGCAGCTGGGCACGGTCGGCTACGCGCAGCTGCCCTTTGCCGTCATAACCCAGACGCGCGGTTTTGAGAATGCCGGGCAACAAATCCGCAGGCGCTGCTTCCACATCCGCCACATTCGCAATGGCGGCAAAAGGCGCGCAGGGCACGCCGCAGCGCACGAAGTGGGCTTTTTCCGCTAGCCGGTCTTGCGCAATAGCCACGGCCCTGGCACCTGGCGAAACGATGCGTCTGGCAGCCAACGTGGCCAAGGCGTCGGCGGGCACGTTTTCAAATTCCGTGGTCACGGCGCGGCACAAGGCGGCCAGTTGCGCCAGCCCTTGCGGGTCCTGGTAAGCGGTTTGGATGTGGTGGTGGCTCACGCGCCCGGCCGGGCTGTCGGTATCGGGGTCTAGCACCGCTGTTTCATAACCCATGGTTTGGGCGGCATGGACAAACATACGGCCTAATTGACCGCCACCGAGCACGCCCAGGGTCAGCGGCCCGGCGCCAAGCCCGGCCGTCTGGGTGCCGGGCAAGAGCGCCGCGCCTGCGCTCACAGGCCGACCAGCCCGTCCGCCAGGCCCGTCACGGGCAAGACCTGTTCACGCGCGGCGCGGCTTTGCTCGGCGCGGAAGGCATCCAGTTGTTTTTGCAAGCCCGCATCGTGCGCGGCCAGCATCGCTACCGCAAACAAAGCCGCATTGGCCGCGCCCGCTGCGCCAATGGCAAACGTAGCCACCGGTATGCCTTTGGGCATTTGCACAATGCTGTGCAAGGAATCGACGCCTTGCAAATGCTTGCTGGGTACCGGCACACCGAGCACGGGTACCGTGGTTTTGCAAGCCAACATGCCCGGCAAATGCGCGGCCCCACCGGCACCGGCGATGATGGCGCGCAGGCCCCGCCCCTGGGCCGCTTGGGCAAATGCGAACATATCGTCAGGCATACGATGCGCCGAAAGCACACGCGCCTCAAAGGCGACGCCAAACTGTTGGAGAATCTGCACTGCGTGCTGCATGGTGTCCCAGTCTGAACTGGAACCCATGACGACCGCGATGGGTGTGGTGCTCATAGGGTTGGAAACAGCGCTTGGCACCTGCGCCCGAGGATCAGACGGCAGCCGTGCCACTAGGCTGGAGGCCTAATTTTACGTTTTCACCCCGAGTATCTTTTCATGATCAACGTCACCCTGGAAAATTTTGAAACTGAAGTCATTAGCGCCTCGCACGACATCCCGGTGCTGCTGGACTTCTGGGCCCCTTGGTGTGGGCCCTGCAAAGTGATAGGGCCGCTTCTAGAAAAGGTTGAAACCGATTACGCCGGGCGCTTCAAATTGGTCAAGATCGACTCGGACCAGGAGCAAGAACTCTCCAAAGCGTTTGGCATCCGCAGCATTCCCACCTGCGTGCTCATGATCGGCGGCAAGCCGGTGGACGGCTTTATGGGCGCGGTCCCGGAAAGCCAGGTCAAGACCTTTCTGGACAAACACCTGCCGCCCGAAGGTGCCTCACTCACCGATGCCGAGGATGCGCAAGCCTTGTTGGCGGCGGGCGACGTGGAAGCGGCGCTGCACAAACTGCAGGAAACCCTGGCCGCCGACCCGGCCAATGACGATGCACGCCACGAACTGGTCAAGTTGCTGATTCACCACAACGCCTTGGAAGAGGCCAAAGTAGCGCTAGCCCCGGCCCTGGCCGCCATTCCGCGCCAGATCCGTTTTGACGCTTTGCACCATTTCTTAAACGCCATCGAATTTGTCAACACCGACCCACGCGGAAACTGGGAATTGGCGCAGTTTGACGAAGCTATCGCTGCCAACAAGCGTGACTTTGATAGCCGCCTGGCCAAAGCCCGGGTCTTGATGGTAGAAGGCCAGTGGACCGTGGCCATGGATGAGTTGCTGGAAATCATCATGCGCGACAAAGCTTGGGGCGATGCAGTGCCGCGCAAAACCTTTGTGGCGATTTTGGAACTGCTCACTCCGCCCAAACCCAAAGGCGCAGCGCAGGACACGGGCAAGACCGCTGGCGGTATCGAAATCGCCGGCAAAGTCGTCGCTGAAACCGACCCGCAAGCGCAAATGGTGGCTACGTACCGGCGCAAGCTCAGCATGGCGCTGAATTAATGGCTAGGAATAGCTTGCAACACAGGGGCTTATTGCAAGGCGCAGTTCCGGGACCATCGTTGCGATGGCTTATTGTGAAGATCTTCCCTAGCGCGACTTGTCTGCAAGCCCCTTAATTACCTCACGCTGTCAAGCGTTGAAAAGCTTCCTGGTATTTCGCCGCTGTTTGTGCAATCACCGCGTCCGGAACGCGGGGTGCAGGCGGGGTTTTGCTCCAAGGCTTGCCGTCGACTTGTGCGGCCTCGAGCCAGTCGCGCACAAATTGTTTGTCGTAACTGGGCGGGTTGCTGCCTTCGGCATAACTCTCCAAAGGCCAGTAGCGCGACGAATCAGGCGTCAGCACCTCGTCCATCAGCGTGAGTGTGCCCGCAGCGTCCAGTCCGAACTCAAACTTGGTGTCAGCAATGATGATGCCCTTGGTCAAGGCAAAAGCCGCTGCCGCCTCATACAGCGCGATGCTGATATCGCGGATGCGGGTGGCCAGGTCCAGCCCGATCATGTCCACGGTTTGGGCGAAGCTGATGTTCTCATCATGCTCGCCGACAGCGGCTTTGGCGGCCGGGGTGTAGATCGGGGTGGGCAAGCGCGAGGCATTGCGCAGGCCCGCGGGAAGGGCGACCCCACAGACGGCGCCATTGCTTTGGTATTCCTTCCAACCGCTGCCCGCCAGGTAACCGCGCACCACGGCCTCTACGGGCAATGGCTTGAGCCGTTTGACCAGCATGCTGCGCCCTTGCACTTGCGCCACTTCGTCAGGCGCGACCACACCTTCGGGTGCTTCGCCGGTCAGGTGAATCGGGCACAAGTTCAGGCCATGGGGGCCTAACTTGTCAAACCAGAACAAAGCCATTTGGGTAAGTAATGCGCCCTTGCCCGGTATGGGCTCGCCCATGATCACGTCAAAAGCGCTGAGCCGGTCACTGGCGACCATCAAGATGCGGTCGCTGCCGACGGCATAGTTGTCACGGACTTTGCCGCGTGCCAGCAAAGGCAGGGAATGCAGGGTGGAGGTGTGCAAGGAAGCAGCCATAAGCAGCACTGTAGCGCAGCGAGTCCGCCCGCCTCTGCGGACACCCATGTTTACGCAACGATCCTAGAAAAAACGCGGGTCCGCTACGGGGCCACGCAGAGTTTAATGCACCACCTGCGACAGCTCACCCTTGCTATAGCGCGTGGCGACCACGCTTAGCGCATCGCCTTTGATTTTGGCGCCCTGGCCTTCGCAGCCGAACTCGATATAGCGCGCTTTGCACAGTTGCTTGGCCGCTTCGCGCGCTGGTTTGAGCCAGTCACGCGCGTCAAACTTGTCCGGGTTTTCGGCCAAAAATTTGCGGCAGGCGGCGGTCATGGCCAGGCGGATGTCGGTGTCGATATTGATCTTGCGCACGCCGAATTGGATCGCTTTTTGGATCTCCGCGACCGGCACGCCATAGGTCTCTTTCATTTTGCCGCCATAGGCATTGATGGTAGCCAGCATCTCCTGCGGTACGCTGCTCGAGCCATGCATGACCAAATGCGTATTGGGCAGGCGGCGGTTGATTTCTTTGATGCGGTCAATCGCCAAAATATCGCCGGTGGGCTGGCGCGTGAATTTGTAGGCGCCGTGGCTGGTGCCGATCGCAATCGCCAGCGCGTCGAGTTGGGTGCGTTTAACGAAATCGGCGGCCTGCTCCGGGTCGGTAAGCAGTTGCTCGCGTGTCATGGTGGCGTCGGTGCCGTGGCCATCTTCTTTGTCGCCCTTCATGGTTTCCAGCGAACCCAGGCAGCCGAGTTCGCCTTCCACGGTGACACCGAGCTTGTGCGCCATATCGACCACTTGGCGCGTCACGTCCACGTTGTATTCGTAGCTGGCAATGGTCTTTCCGTCGCCTTCCAAGCTACCGTCCATCATCACCGAGCTAAAACCCAGGTTGATCGCACCCTGGCAAACCACCGGGCTTTGGCCATGGTCTTGGTGCATGACCACCGGGATATGCGGATAGCTTTCGATGGCTGCTTGAATCAGGTGTTTGAGGAAAGCCTCACCCGCGTACTTGCGCGCACCAGCGCTCGCTTGCATGATGACCGGGGCGCCCACTTCGTTGGCGGCCTCCATGATGGCCTGGACTTGCTCTAGGTTGTTGACATTAAAAGCAGGGATGCCATAGCCGTGGGCGGCGGCGTGGTCCAGCAATTCGCGCATTGAAACGAGGGCCATGGAAGTTCTCCGGGGGGTTGGTAACCGCTTGGTAACTAGTACCGATAGGCGATTCTATTGAGATTTGCAGCGCTAGCCCTCGGTGCCCGAAGTAAGTCTTCCCCGATGGGGCAAAGGCGCCACCCAGCGGCGTTTACGTGACGCGGCAGACTTTCATCATATTGGTGCCGCCGGGTGCGCCCATGGGCTCACCGCAGGTGATGGCATAAACATCACCGCTGGCAACAATGCCTAGCTTTTTGAGTTGCGCTTCGGCATCGTTTAGCGCGGTATCGCGGTCTTTGCTGCTACTCATCAGCAAAGGACGCACGTTGCGGTACAGCGTCATGCGGCGCTGGCTTGCTACATTGGGCGTGAGCGCATAAATGGGCACCTGGATCAGATGGCGGCTCATCCACAAAGCGGTTGATCCGCTGTCGGTCATGGCTACGATCGCTTTGGCGCCCAAGTGGTGCGCGGTAAACAGCGCGCCCATGGCAATGGACTGGTCGATATGGTCAAAGGTCTTGCCGATGAAGTCGGTTTCCAGCTTCACCGATTCGCCCGCTTCGGCGGCAACGCAGATCTGTGCCATTTCGCGCACCGTTTCCAGTGGGTAGCTGCCGGCCGCAGTTTCCGCCGACAACATAACGGCATCGGTGCCGTCCAGTACGGCATTGGCCACGTCGCTTACCTCCGCGCGCGTGGGCACGGGGTTGCTGATCATGGATTCCATCATTTGCGTCGCGGTGATGACAATCTTGTCAAACTCGCGTGCCATTTTGATCATTCGTTTTTGCAGCGCCGGCACTGCCGCGTTGCCCACTTCCACCGCCAAATCGCCGCGTGCGACCATGATGCCATCCGAGGCCAGCAAAATTTCCTCAAGCTTGGGAATGGCTTCGGCGCGCTCAATCTTGGCGATTAGCCCTGGCTTGTGGCCGAACTCGGCCGCCGCCACGTTGCACAATTGGCGCGCCATTTCCATGTCGGTAGCGCATTTGGGAAAGCTCACGGCCACATAGTCGGCTTTGAAGGCCATGGCGGTGCGTATGTCTTCCATGTCTTTGGCCGTCAACGCCGGCGCTGTCAGGCCGCCGCCCTGTTTGTTGATGCCTTTGTTGTTGGACAAAACGCCTCCGAGCTTGACGGTGGTGTGCACTTGCTGGCCCTGCACCTTGTCCACCACCATGACGATGATGCCATCGTTGAGCAACAACACATCGCCCGCTTTGACTTCTTGCGGCAGCGACTTGTAATCCAGGCCGACGGCATGGACATCACCGGGCTCCGTGCGGGCCGCATCCAGGATAAAGGCTTGGCCATGCTCTAGAAAAACTTTGCCTTCTGCAAACTTGCCTACGCGGATTTTGGGGCCCTGCAGATCGGCCATGATGGCCACTTCACGTCCGGCGCGTTTAGCGACTTCACGCACCAAGTTGGCGCGGTCGATGTGGTCTTGTGCTGTGCCGTGGCTAAAGTTCAGGCGCACCACATCCACACCTTCGCGGATCAGAGCCTCCAGCATTTCAGGGTCACTGGAAGCGGGGCCCAAGGTGGCTACGATTTTGGTGGCGCGACGGGTCATGGCGAAAGCTTTCTCAATAAAAACACTGATCTCGGAAGGAATCTCATTGTCCCACGGGGGTGGGCGGGTGGTTACATGCCAGCGTCAAGGCCCGTCACGCTATCAATCACGCCGCCGCCCAGGCATACCTCTGCGTCATACAGCACGGCAGACTGACCCGGAGTGACGGCCCATTGCGCAGTAGCAAGGCCCAGGCTAAACATGGCGTCGTCGCTGGCCTGCAGCACGCAGGAACTATCGCTTTGGCGGTAGCGTGTTTTAGCTGCCAGGGCTTGGCCGCATTCAGGTGCACTGCCTGCAACCCAGCTGGCATCCGCAGCTTGAAGCGACCGCGATAGCAACCACGGATGCTCATGCCCTTGCACTACCCATAAGGTGTTGGTTTGCATGTCTTTGCGCGCCACAAACCAGGGCGAGTGTTCACCCCCGCCTTTTTGCGCGCCGCGGGCCTTGAGTCCGCCAATGCCTAGGCCTTGGCGCTGCCCCAGTGTGTAAAAAGACAAACCAAGGTGTTCGCCGATGGTATGACCTTTTGGGTTTTTGATCGGACCAGACTCTTTGGCGATGTAGCGATTCAGAAATTCGCGGAATGGCCGCTCGCCGATAAAACAAATACCGGTCGAATCCTTCTTCTTCGCGTTAGGCAGGCCGATCTCGTCGGCGATACGGCGCACCTCGGTTTTGAGTAACTCGCCCACGGGAAACAAGGTCTTTGCCAATTGGGCTTGGTTCAATCGGTGCAAAAAATAGCTTTGGTCTTTGGAAGCGTCCAAGCCTTTGAGTAGTTCAAATAATTGCGTGCTTTTATTTTGACGCACCCGCGCGTAGTGGCCTGTAGCAATGCAGTCCGCCCCCAGGCGCATGGCATGGTCTAAAAAGGCTTTGAACTTAATTTCAGCGTTACACAAAATGTCCGGGTTGGGTGTGCGCCCAGCCTGGTACTCGCGTAAAAACTCGGCAAATACGCGGTCCTTGTAGTCGGCGGCAAAGTTGACGTGTTCAATCTCAATGCCCAGCACATCGGCTACGGCAGCCGCGTCGATAAAGTCTTCTTTGGATGTGCAATAACCGGGGTCGGTTTGCAAGGCGTTTTCGTCTGGCGCGCGATCATCGTCTTCCCAGTTCTTCATGAAGATGCCAAGCACCTCATGGCCTTGTTGCTGCAACAGGTAAGCGGTGACAGCCGAGTCCACGCCACCGCTCAAGCCCACCACAATGCGTTGTTTTTTGGGGTGCTTGGTGGCGTCGCTCATGGGTAGATTTTAGGCCTGCGTCCCCAAGTCGCTTGCTTAGCTTGCTGTGGCACCGCGAGGGCCGCACACAAGACTTCGAAAACAGCCGCGTCAGCGCATGTCGTACACGCCGGTGTGGGTGCGCAGCAGCTCGAGTGGATAGCGCTGTCCGACCAAATAGTCGTCTATGCATTGCAAAACCAAGGGGCTACGGTGCCGTTCAGCGCTAGCGCGTATGTCGTCCGGGCTCATCCATAAGGTGCGCACAATGCCAACATCGAGCTTGCGCTGCGTATCCAAGGTGCCCAGGCGGCCACAAAATGCAAAGCGCATATAGCTGACGTCCGCGCCACCGGGTCGCGCCGGGCCGTTGGGCAATTGCACCCGGGCAAGGTAAATGCCGACCAGCGCCTCAGGTGTGAACGCAAAAGCGGTTTCTTCCAGCGTCTCGCGCGCGCAGGCTTGGACCAGCGATTCTCCCGGGTCCAGATGGCCGGCGGGGTTGTTCAAGCGCAGGCCTTCGGGCGTTGCTTCTTCTACGAGCAAAAATCGCCCCTCGCGCTCAATAATGGCCGCCACCGTGGTTGAGGGCTTGTAGCGCAATGCTTCCATAAAGCGGGGTTTGCAGGCCGGCTTTTGCCTAGGCACTGGCCTTGGTGGGCCCTGCACCTTCGGCGGCGCGCTCGGCATATTTATTGAAGCGCCAGGCGCTGCTGTCCAGGGTGATGCGCCGCCAGGTGGCGCGTTTTTCCGCCGGGCTCATCTGCGGCCAGTGCTGCACTTCTGAAAAACTGCGGCCACAGCCTTTGCAGGTTTCATCGCCCTGGCTGGTGGAACATATCGCAATGCAAGGCGTATCCGGCGTGCTGGCATACCACGCCATCCAGGCATCGTGCGCGGCGCGCGGCATGCTGCGCTCATCGGCTTCGCTCTCTCGGTAATAGACCAGCAAGGCATATATTTCTGCCAGCGCGCGTGTCGGGCCGGACAGGGACACACCATCGGGCGAAGGGCTTTTGCCGCGCCAATAGTTGATGGCCGATTCGATGTCGGTAATGTGTATGCCTGCCATGGGGGTGTGGAGAGAAGAGGCGCGATGATAGCCGCACCAGCAGGCTGCCTGCGTCGCAGGGCTTGTCCCCACGTCTTTTAGGGCCAGCGGGGCATTTTCTACACTGGCGGGATTGAAGGGGAGTAGCCCCCCGTTGTCGGGTCGTCAATACGGACACTTGCGGTCCCGGCCCCACAGATGCCGGCGCCTTGCGCGCTGCGCCATCGGGCAAGACCTTCGCCGTGCGTGTGTGGCTTGCGCCGCGCCCGCGCGACAGGTGTCAAATGCCCGCTCCCGGGCCAATTTACAGGACTCATTACCGTGGAACTTTTTTCAAATGCCTGGTGGTCGGCTTTGCTGGCGATTGTGTTAATCGACCTCGTGCTGGCTGGGGACAACGCGATTGTCATTGCCCTGGCAGCGCGCAATGTTCCTGACCATTTACGCAAAAAGACGATTCTCTGGGGCACGGCAGGCGCCATAGGCGTGCGCACCGTCATGACCTTGGGGGTGGTCTGGCTGTTGCAGATTCCGGGCTTGATGCTAGTGGGCGGCCTGGGGCTGGTCTGGGTCGCTTACAAATTATTGGCGGACCAGGCTGAGCAAGGGCATGAAGAAGGTGGCGCCGATACCTTTTGGGGTGCCATGAAAACCATCATCGTGGCCGATGCCCTCATGGGTATAGACAATGTACTGGGTGTCGCCGGTGCAGCCCACGGGGCGATGGACTTGGTGGTGATCGGCCTGTTGGTGAGTGTGCCCATCGTGGTATTTGGCAGTTCAGTGGTGCTGCGCTTGGTAGAGCGTTTTCCCTGGATTATCGGCTTGGGCGCTGCCGTTCTGGCACTCACCGCTGCGCAAATGATTGCCAACGAACCCTGGCTACAAGAGTTCTTCGGCGCAGCCAAAGGCCTGATGCAAGAGCGGCAGCAATGGGCCCGTTGGGGCTTGTATGCGGTGGTAACGGCTGGTGTCTTGCTGGCGGGTTGGCGCAGCCAGCGCCGCGCATTGCAAGTGGCGGACCCGGTTTAATTTCTTGCGGGGCCCTGGCCCTGCTTGCGCTTAGCGTTGCTGGTTGGCTTGTTCGCGCAGCAATTGCACGATCTCGCGCGCACGCGTGTCCACAATGGCTGCTTCAATGTAGTCTGGCCCTTGCGTGCCCCATTGGCCCTTGCGCACCAGGTCTTGCGCTGCGCGCAAACGTCCTAGCGCCGCGCTCCAGTCATGCTGTAGTCCGTCGGCTTGGGCCTGTGCACGTATGGCCGCCACCGCCCGGCCTTGGGCCTCATAGGCAGCACCCAATGCGCGCCAGGCCCCTAGGTCGCGCGGGTGGTCCACGGTCCACAGGTGCAAATCGGTGGCCGCGCGGGCCGCATCGTTGGCGCGCACTTGCACTTGGGCGCGCTGCAAAAGTTCTGCACGCTCCAAAACCATCTCGTTCGCATGGGGCGCACGCACCGGCATCGCTAGGCGGGTCAGCGCCTGCGGCAGCTGGTCCTGGCTGAGCGCTATCTCGGTGCCCAGCAGGCGTACCAAGCGATCCACCAAGGGCGGGACATCTGGCACGCCTGCCAGCTGCGTTAGCAATACATCAGCCCGATCAAAAGCGCGCAGCTTGAGGGCCGCCAGTGCCGCGCCATACAAAGCCGCTGCTTGTTGCGCCGCAGTCTTGGTCGCCAAGGCCGCGGGTTGCACATCCGCTTGCCAGCGCTGCAATCCATCGGCCCCGTTATCAGATAACACCCGCGCGCGCGCAGCCATAAGCAGCGCTTCCCAGTCGCTTTGCAAGGGCTTGTGATGGGCCTGCTCCACGCCGATACGGCTTTGCATATCGGCGATGCGATCGGTGCTCAAGGGATGGCTGCGCAGATAAGGAAAACCACCGCTGTCGTTGTTGCGGCTCGATTGCTGCAATTTTTCAAACATGCTGACAAAACCTTGCGGGGCAAAACCGGCCTCGCTTGCTACACCAAAGCCGGTGCGGTCAGCCTCCCGTTCCATGTCGCGTGAGTAGTTCAGGCTGCTTTGGATAGCCAGTCCCTGGCTGCCCATAATCAAGGCGTTGGCCGCGTCGTAACCGCTGTTGGTGCACTGGTTAAGCGCATTGCAATTGGACTGGCTTTTGCTCGCCGCAATCAGGCCCAATATCATGCCGCCAATCATCCAGGGCGTGCGGGCCGCGTCTTTGTCCGTCTTGCGGGCGAAATGCCGCTGTGTCACGTGGCTTAGCTCATGGCCCAAGACCGAGGCCAGCTCGTCGCGGGTTTGGATGATGCCCACCATACCCAGGTACAGGCCGAAATAGCCGCCGGGAAGTGCAAAAGCATTGATGTCCCGTTCACGGGATAAGAGTATTTGCCAGGCGAAGGCGTCGTCCAGGTCGGGCCGCAGGTCGCCGCGCGCGCGTGCAGCCCTGAGCAGTGGTTGCCATAGGCTTTGAACATAGTCGCTCAGAATGGCGTCGTCAATGTAGTCCGGGTCGCGGTACAGGCTGCGCACAATCGAGTCGCCCAAGCGCCGCTCGGCAGCGGGCGATATCTCCGTTCCATCGCCTAAGTCGGGTAGCGCTATGGCCCGGGCAATGGCAGGCGGCGCCTGGGCGTTGGCGTTGGCGCAAAGCCCTGGTACCGGCATAGAGCTTGCAGCACACAGTAAAACAGCGAACAGCCTTCTGGATAAGGCAGACAGTGGGGCGGCGCGGCGGCGAGTGCGGCTCATACCCGTATGATGCATGGGAACCATGAACGCGCGGTAAATTCCGGCGCTTTTTTATTGGCGGCGCGTGGCGCTCTGCCAGAAGCCCCCACCTTGACAGACCCACCATGCCCAATCTCACCCATTTCGATGCCCAAGGCCAAGCCCATATGGTCGATGTGGCTGGCAAAGCCAGCACCCAGCGCCGCGCTATCGCCACCGGATGCATCCACATGCTGCCTGCAACGCTGGCTTTGATCGAGAGTGGCACAGCCAAAAAAGGCGATGTGCTGGGCATTGCCCGTGTGGCAGCCATCATGGCGGCCAAAAAAACCAGCGAGCTCATTCCTTTGTGCCATCCCCTGGCCTTGACCCATGTATCGGTGGTGTTTGACATCCTTCACGCCGGCACCGAGGCGCAAGACCATGGTGGTGTGCGCTGCACCGTTACGGTCGAGACGGTGGGCCCTACCGGCGTAGAAATGGAAGCTCTCACCGCCGTGCAGGTGGCCTTGCTCACCATCTACGACATGTGCAAGGCCGTGGATAGAGGCATGGTGATGCAAGACATCACTTTGCTGGAAAAGCATGGCGGTAAAAGCGGTAGTTTTATAAACCGCTGATTGGTAGCGATGTTTGCAGCTTCTGCGGGGCCCGCATGGCATCGTAGGCGTGCTTGTCTAAGCGACGAAAAAAAAGATCGCCTTATTTTTTGTCTGATTTGCTATCCGGTGTGACAGCGTCTATCACGGCGCCGGCAGCCTTTGCGGTGGTTTTCACTACGGTAGCCCCTACCGCAATGGCAGTATCTGCCACTGCGTATACCGCACAGCCAGTGCAGGACAAGCAAATCAGCAAGGATAGGTAAATGGTTTTCATAGTTCCTTCACAGTGTCGCAACGATGGAGTGGGGACAAGTCCGCGCCCCGTAATCCCCAACGCGATCTTACCCTTTGCACGTTTGGGCGCTGCGTGCCTTCAAGGCAAAGCCAGCTGCGCATTGGCCTCGCGCCAGCGCTGGTAATCCTCTGGAAAAGCGGCAGCAAAACGCGGTGCGTAGAACGTGATTTTGCTTTCCAGTTGCAGCACTATGGCCGCATCCAGAATTTTTTCTACCACTTTTGCTTCTGGCGAAAAATGTAGCAAATGTTCGCCCAGGTGAAGTAAATACGGTGCCGTCTGCTCGTTAACCGGCGTAAGCGATAGCGCCGCAAAATCTAGATGGCCACCGAAAAACCAGCTGCCTTGTACCTTGGCATAAGTGTCGTCGCGGTAAGCGGGTGCACGGTTTTCGGAGCTCAGGTACAGCTGGCTCATGCGCCAGTAATTCCAAGTCACCATCGCGCACAGTAGCGCAAGCAGTGCTACAGCCAGCCACCGCAAGTTCAGGGCAGGGGGAAGACCAAGAGTCGGGGTTGTAGCCACTGCGGGCATTTGGGCCCCTGCAGCGCCAGACCCCTGCTGCGCCGGGTAGGCGTGCAACACCCATAGGCATAGCACGCAGGCCACCTGAAACGGCCCGTACCACAGCGGGTATTCCAGCAAACTGTGCAGCCCCACCATGGCCAGCAGGCCCCAGGCCAGTTGGCGCTGGGGCACGCGCTCGGCCCATGGCTTGTGGTGCAGCACCACAATGAGTACGAGTGCGCAGATCAAGAGCGCCAGCGGCAGCCCCAGTTCCACGGCCAATTGCAAAGGCAGGTTGTGGGCGTTGTCCAAAATCGCGCAAAACCGCACCCCGGCTAAGGGCGTGGTGTATAGCGTCATGAAATGCGCAAAGTCCAGTTCTCCCCAGCCCCAACCGGTAAGCGGTTTTTGCGATATCAGGTAGAGCACATTGCGGTACACCGGCATGCGACCTTCACAGCCCTGCGGCGGCTCGCGCATACGGTCAAACACTGAGCTATCAACCCCCGCTGCCATGGGCAGCAGCACGGCGGCCAGGACGTAGGCACACAACATAAAGCACACGATGCCTAGGCCACGGTAGACGCGAGCCCTTTGAGGCGCGCTGGGTCGCCAGCACCAGGCAAGCCCTAGCAACAATAACAACTGAAGAAAACCGGTACGCGAACTGGAGGCCGCCGAAGCAGCGCATACCAAGCTGGCACCGGCCAGCAATGCCATAGTCAATGCGGCGCTCGGCCAAGCCGTAGACACTTCAGCGATTGGCGGTGCTGCATCAGGCGCACTGTGCATCGCGCCCGCAGCTGTTCTATGGGACCCGTCATCAAGACCGGATGACGCGGGCGCACTCGTCGCCACTCCTGCCCGCGCATACTGCGCGCCCCACCACAGCAGTACCAAACCCATGCTGCACAAAGTCGCAAATTGGTTGCGTTGGCGCAAATTGCCAAAGGCCTGGCCCAGTCCGGCGTAATTCACCCAGGACCCTAGCAGCTGCGCCCGGTCAAAGTACTGGAACAGGCCCATCAGGGCACTGACGCCCGCGGCCAATCCCCAACCCCCCAGCAGCACGCGCCAGCGCGCTTCGCGGGCGCTCAGCAGCGTACAAAAGCACAGACCCAAGCCCACCGCTCCCCACCAGGCGACCAGGCCGGACACGACTGTTACGGACGGGCCTAAATTAAATGGGTTAAGCCAAGGGTAGGCAAGGCACAAAGTGGCCAAGCCATAGGCGAGGAGTTGGGATGGGTATGACACGCGGGGGATTATCTATCTGCGCCAAGCATGGATAGATGGAGTCCGCCATGCGTGGCATTTGGCTTTACTAATAGGGGCAATGAACTTTATGCGCCAAATAATTCGCCTGTCGTTTGAGAAAAAATTTTAGGCTGGGAAACCGCCCAAAATACGAGTCGCAGAAGCCCCCTGAGATGACAAGCCTCAGCACGGCCGGCGCAGGCGATCAAAGACTATTGTTGTAAGTGCAGGTTTTGGGAATGACGCTTTGGTCGAGGTTGGATTCGCAAGCCCAGCTCGCGGTACCTGCGCTTGACTGGATGAGTTTGAATTGCATCTTTTTGCCACTCAATTTGCTGTTGACCCCGGTACTATTAAATTGAGAAGTAACCGTACAGCCACCGGTGTCCGTGGCCGTGCCGGCTGTGGTGACACTTAGTACGTACTTGCCCTTGATGTCTGTTGACAAGGCAATATTGGCCCCGGATGCCGCTGCGCTTGCATTGGCAGGGCACACTTTGTCATTTGCGAAGGCAAGTGACACTTCACTTTTCACTGCTTCGGCAATGCTCATTCCCTCTGTCATTTGTGCCTTCGCAATATAGTCTTGGTACGCAGGCACGGCCACCGCGGCCAGAACACCAATGATCGCGATCACGATCATCAACTCAATTAGGGTAAAACCGTTTTGCAGACTAGTTTTCATCAAGAACTCCCTATCAATAAACTCAGTAGATTTGCAGCCAACCATTGCTAATTTTCATTCATAAATTTAGCAATAGTATTCAAATAGTAAATCAAAATAAAAAAATTACCGGAACGTGGCTCTGACAAAGGCGCCACCTATTTCCGTCCAAACTGAGTCCATCGGCTGGTTTGCCCGCCAATCCGCTCAACGCCCCCGATTTAACTGGCCTGTGCGCATTGCGCGCTATCCAAAGGCATGCACCACGAGCCCGTACCCTTGCAGGCCAGACCTGCTAGCACCTATTGTCGGTGCAGACGGCATTGTCAAGCCGCGGCGCTCAGGGCCTTAGGGCGCGGGCGCATCGTCATTTTCATGGCGCTTTTGTAGCCAGCGTCCCAGCAACAGCACCAGCGCTGCGCCCAGGGCCGGTCCCGCTTGGTGTAGCCAGTGTGCGTTTTCCACCAGCGGTGCCAGCACTTTATCGCTGACCACGGTTTCGCCGCCCACCCACCCTATCAGCGCGGCGCCAAAGGTCACCACGATGGGGAAGCGCTCCATCAAACGGATCATCAAGGTGCTGCCGAAGATGACCATAGGGATGCTTATCGCCAAGCCCAGCACCAGCAGCACCATGTTTCCATTGGCGGCAGCGGCCACGGCAATCACGTTATCCAGGCTCATGACTAGGTCGGCGATCAAGATGGTGCGTATGGCGGCCATCATGGAGCCGTATTGTTTTTCTTCGCCCTCGTCGTCGCCGTGATCGGACAGCAGTTGCACGCCAATCCACAAGAGCAGCGCGCCGCCCACTATTTGTAAGTAGGGCAGGGCCAGTAATTGCACCGCCACTACCGTTAGCACGATACGCAAGACCACGGCTGCGCCCGATCCAAATAAGACAGCTTGTCTCTGTTGCTCCGGCGGCAGGCTGCGCGCAGCCAGCGCGATGACCACCGCGTTATCGCCCGAAAGGATGATGTTGATCCAGATGATTTTCAGTAAGCCGAGCCAGAACTCGGGGGTTTGCAGCATTTCCATGGTTGTCTTTCTTAGGCGTGCTTGGTATCCATGCCCACCGGTGCCGGCGCTCCTGCGGGGGGTGTCAGAGTGTAGCGATTGACAGCGAGGCGGCGCAGAAGGTGGTAGCTCGCCAAGGCAGGCAGGCAGCGAGCCAGCGATTGCTACCGCGGTCGGTCTCGCAAGAACGCCTTTTTGAGCGCAATGAGAGGCACCGCGTGGACTCCTCTTAGGTCACTACGAAGAGCGCAGCGATGCGCCAGTCCGAGTGCGCACCAAGCCGGGCTTAGAGCATGGCTTTAAGCAGCTTGGCCATCTCGGACGGGTTGCGCGTCACTTTGAAGCCACACTCCTCCATTACCGCCAGCTTGGCGTCCGCCGTGTCGGCGCCACCGCTGATCAGCGCACCGGCATGGCCCATGCGCTTACCCGCCGGCGCTGTGACACCTGCGATAAACCCAACGATGGGCTTTTTCATATTTAGCTTGCACCAGCGCGCCGCGTCTGCTTCGTCCGGGCCGCCAATCTCGCCAATCATGATAACGGCGTCGGTGTCCGGGTCCTCATTGAACGCGCGCATGATGTCGATGTGCTTGAGCCCATTGATCGGGTCGCCGCCAATGCCCACAGCGCTGGACTGGCCCAGGCCGATTTCAGTGAGTTGGGCTACCGCTTCATAGGTGAGCGTCCCCGAGCGGCTGACCACGCCGATGCGGCCTTTGCGGTGAATATGGCCTGGCATGATGCCGATTTTGATTTCTTCGGGCGTGATCAGGCCGGGGCAGTTGGGCCCGAGCAGCAAGGTTTTCTTGCCACCAGCGGCTTCTTTGGCACGCATTTTGTTGCGCACTTCCAGCATATCGCGTACCGGAATGCCCTCGGTAATGCAAATAGCCAGGTCCAGGTCAGCCTCAACGGCTTCCCAGATGGCCGCTGCCGCGCCGGGGGGGGGCACATAGATGACGGACACGGTGGCGCCGGTTTCGTGGGCGGCCTCTTTGACCGAGCCGTAAATCGGGATGCCCAGTACCGACTCACCGGCTTTTTTGGGATTGACCCCGGCCACAAAGCAGGCTTTGCCATTAGCGTATTCCTGGCATTTTTCGGTGTGGAATGCGCCGGTTTTGCCGGTAATGCCCTGGGTAATTACGCGGGTGTCTTTGTTGATGAAGATCGACATGGCGGTTTCTTTCTGACGGTGGCTGGGGCTTTAGGCGTGGGCTTGGACAGCGGCGACAACTTTTTGCGCCGCTTCGGCCATGGTGTCGGCACTGATGATGGGCAGTCCCGAGTCAGCCAGCATTTTTTTGCCAATGTCCTCGTTGGTGCCCTTCATGCGCACCACCAGCGGCACTTGCAGATTGACTGCTTTGCACGCAGCGATGACGCCGTGCGCAATGGTGTCGCACTTCATGATCCCGCCAAAGATGTTGACCAAAATGGCCTTGACCTTGGGGTTTTTCAGCATGATCTTGAAAGCCTCGGTCACTTTCTCAGGTGTGGCGCCGCCGCCTACGTCCAAAAAGTTAGCCGGTTCGGCGCCAAATAGTTTGATGGTGTCCATGGTCGCCATCGCCAGGCCGGCGCCGTTGACCAAGCAGCCGATGTTGCCGTCCAGGCTGATATAGGCCAGATCAAACTTGGAGGCCTCAATTTCCGCGGCGTCTTCTTCGTCTAAATCGCGATAGGCAACGATTTCGGGGTGGCGGTAGAGCGCGTTGGCGTCAAAATTGAACTTCGCGTCCAGGGCTTTAATGTTGCCATTGCCTTCCAAAATCAGCGGGTTCACCTCCACCAGGCTGGCATCGGTGTCCATATAGACCTGGTAAATCTTTTGCAATACATCGACCGCTTTGGCCGTGGAGCCAGCGGGAACGCCTATGGCATCGGCCAGTTTCTTGGCTTGGGCGTCGGTCAGGCCCAGGGCCGGATCAACGATTTCGGTGATGATTTTTTCCGGCGTGTCGTGTGCCACGCCTTCAATGTCCATGCCACCTTCGCTGGATGCAATCATGGCCACGCGCTGGCTGGCGCGGTCGGTAACGGCGGAAACGTAATATTCTTTTTGGATGTCAGCGCCGTCCTCGATCAGCAAGCGGCGCACTTTCTGGCCCAGCGGGCCGGTTTGGTGGGTGATCAGCTGCATGCCCAATATCTCGCTTGCCAGTTGCTTGACTTCGTCAATGGAGCGCGCCAGCTTGACGCCGCCGCCCTTACCGCGACCACCGGCATGAATTTGCGCCTTAACCACCCACACTGGGCCACCGAGTTTTTGCGCGGCTTCAACCGCCTCTTGCACTGTGAAAGCGGGGATGCCGCGCGGCACAGGCACGCCTGCATTGCGCAAGATTTCCTTGCCTTGGTATTCGTGGATTTTCATGGCTTTTCTCTGTTGGAACAGTGTGTGCAGTTAGGGGCTTCACAGGGCGCAAACCGCAGTGGTACAGCGGGCAACGCAAAGACGGAGAACTGTATCATGTTGCAGCGCGGCAAACTTGCCTGCCGCTTACGCTGCGCGGGATACGCCGCCCTGAGCGCACCACTTGCATTGATTGCCAATAATTAGCCCATGAAAAAAATCTTTATCGATGGCGAAGCCGGTACCACCGGCTTGCAAATTCGCGAGCGCCTGCAAGCGATGCCGCAAATCGACATGCTGCGCATCGACTCGGCACTACGTAAAGACGATGCCGCTAAGCGCGCGCTCATGGCGCAGGCCGACGTGGTGATTTTGTGTTTGCATGATGAGGCAGCCATCGCCTCCGTCGCCATGGTGGACGCGCTGCGCCGAGACACCGGCAAAGCGCCGCGCATCATCGACGCTTCCACCGCGCACCGCACTGCGCCGGACTGGATTTATGGCTTTGCAGAACTGTGCGCCGGCCAAAGCGCGGCCATCGCTGACGCCGACCGCGTAGCCAACCCTGGCTGCTACGCCACCGGCGCTATTGCGCTGTTGCGCCCCTTGATCGACGCGGGCTTGCTGCCGCCCGACTTTGCGGTTTGCCTGCCTTCGGTCAGCGGCTACAGCGGCGGCGGGCGCAGCATGATCGAGGCCTACGAGGCTGGCGGCGCCGCGCCTTTTGAGTTGTATGCGCTGGGTTTGCAGCACAAACACATTCCCGAAATCATGCATTGCAGCGGACTCACCCGCCGCCCTTTGTTTGTGCCTTCAGTGGGCAATTTCGCGCAAGGCATGCTGGTGCAATTGCCGCTGCACCTGGACGACTTGCTTGGCCGCCCGAGTGCCCAAGCCCTGCATGAAGCCTTGGCCGCGCACTACGCGGGCAGCCGCACGGTATCGGTGGAGCCGCCCACCGTCGACGGCAAGCTCGACGCCGTGGCGCTGGCCGGTAGCAATCAAATGGAACTGCGCGTCTATTCCTACCCTGCCGCCGGCCATGCCCTGCTAGTGGCCCGTTTAGATAATCTGGGCAAGGGCGCCAGCGGCGCAGCGGTGCAAAACTTGGAGCTGATGTTGGGCTTGTGAGACGCTCAGCCCTCATCCGCATCAAACGCCCCCGACACCACGCGGGCGATGGTCTCGCCACCAAAGCCGCGACTGGCCAAAAAGCGGACTTGTTTCGCGCGTTCAGCAGGGGTGCTGGCGGTGCCGCCAAATTTTTTGCGCCAGACTTCATGGGCCCGGGCTTGTTCGCTGGCGCGCAGTTGGTTCAGGGCTTCGGTCATGGCTTCGGGCTGCATGCCTTTGGCATGCATTTCCTGGCGAATGCGGGCGCTGCCCAGCTTGGCGCTGCGGCGGTGTACTAGGGAATCGACCGCGCGTTGTTCGCTTTGTAGGTCTTTGGCCACTAGTTTGTCCAGCACCGCGGCCAGCTCGCCGGGCGTTACTTCAAAGGGCATCAGTTTGCGCTGCAGTTCGGCGCGCGAATGCTCGCGGCTGCTTAGCAGGCGCAGCGCGCGGCCTGTGAGGGAGGGTTTGGGGCTGGTAGCCATGGCAGGCGTGGATACGGTAACTGGGAGCGATTGGCGAATCGTCCATCAGCGCCCGGCGCCGGCGGGCTGTGCCGGGGGCGGGCGTTGATCGGGCTTTACGCAGCGGCTTCGGCTTTTTTACCGCCCTTGGCTTTGGCTTCGGGCACTTCCGCAGCGCCCGCCACAAGCGGGATACCCAAGGACTCGCGCACCTTGTTTTCGATCTCGGTGGACAGGGCGGGGTTTTCACGCAAGAACTCACGCGCATTGTCGCGGCCCTGCCCGATTTTTTCGCCCTGGTAGGCGTACCAGGCACCGGATT
>Ga0214919_10002037_pt1 | contig 32220 bp, 35 predicted proteins | sample LL1503_MetaG_FD_177994 | JGI IMG/M metagenome (GOLD analysis project Ga0214919, IMG submission 177994) | Freshwater microbial communities from Lake Lanier, Atlanta, Georgia, United States - LL-1503 | ecosystem: Environmental > Aquatic > Freshwater > Lake | place: USA: Georgia | collected... | reverse complement strand
CGGAGGGGGCCATCCGTGCACAGCCACAGCGACAAAGACAGGTTTTGCAGACGCAGCATGTATCCTTGCCCTTTTCGATACACTTTGCACACTCGTTGTAGGAAGGGTCACAACTGTTGGAAGACATCTTTATGGCTCTGATTAGTACTTTTTAGGGGACTGATACAAAAAAACTGGGTTTTTGGCTTTCAATTTTTTAATTTATTCTCATATGCCATGAAAAAAGGCTCTTTTCTTTGTTTTTTAGTTTAATTTATTTTTTCTTCTTATTTTGTGTTTACTCCTGAGACTCGATGAACTTCTTCACGCGGAGAGGCATGTCTCCCTTAATGACCTTCTTGCCATTGAAGGTGCCGATCCAGCGCATCTGACCCTCTGCGGTGTAGACCTCTTGGTAGGGGTCCTTGAGATACTCGGTGCCCTTGTAGTCGAAAGACTCGAGAGGCACACGCTCGCTCTCCCCCTCGACGCTCTCATCGTCACTCTCGTCATCGCTCTCGTCATCTTCGTGGAGGTGCTTCTCAATCTGGGCCACAATGTCGCTCACATGGGGCTTGGCGGGCTCAGCGGGCTTGGCGGGCTCGACTGTCTCCACTGTCTCGACAGGCTCTACCGCCTTCTTAGCGGGGCGACCGCGGGGCTTCTTCTCGTCCACCTCTGCGGATGCTTGGCTGGCAGTCGCAGAGCGCTGGATCTGAGTCTTGCTGGTGTACTCAGGGTGCGCCTTGAGATAGGCGACGGCGGCTGCCATCTCCTCCTCTGTCGGCTGAATCTTGCCGAGGGCGTTGAAGTAGCCGCCGAGAGTGAAGTGGTTGAACTTGAGAGCACTCAGAGCAGCCTTGTCCTCTGCGCTGACAGCAGCCCAGAGCGGCTTCATAGCGGTCTGCAGTTTCATGTACGGCGAGTTGGGGTCACGCGGCTTACCTGGCTTCTTGGCCTTCTCAGTGCCGTCGGGGTTGAGCTTGGGCTTGCGGCTTTTCTTGGCGGGGGCTCCCTCTGTCTCAGCGGGCGCAGCACCGGCGGTGCCACGCATCTCGGCGAGAGTCTTGGTGAGGCGGGCGGTTTGCTTCTGGATGCTCTCCATGCAGCCCTCGTCGACGTCCTCACGGAGGGCGTCCAACTGGGACTCGAAGCGGGTGAAAAGCTGGGCGTTGATGGTGATAGACATCTTGGCTTGGGGCGTAAAGAGCTGAGGACTGGTAGTACTCTTGCTTTTTAGGATACTGGGATACTGGGGGTCGGCAAATTCAATTTTTTTTTGAAATTGAATCGGCGGGCAAAACTACCTCTGGGCGCGCGCGAGCGCTATATTCAATTTTTTTTAAAGATTGAAAAGAAGGCTAAAAAGGGCCCAGAGGGGGGGCTCTTGTGGGCGCTCTAGATTCAATTTCATAAAAAAATTGAATAAGCTGGGCGCTAGGGGGGAAGGTATCCAAAAAGCAAGAGTACTACTAGTCCTCAGCTCTTTACACCCCCCCTCCCAGAATGGACGCTATCACAGCCGCTGTGCAAGCCCACATCCAGAATCAGGTCGCCATCATGAAAGAGGGCATAGACAGACTCACCCTCTCACTGAACGAGCGAGAGAAGAATCTCGCAGATGCGCTCAAACGAGAGAAGAAGCTGATAGTAGATGTGGCGAAGGCCCGCTCTGCCGCTGTGGGCTGGCGCAAGAGGTGCGATGAGATGGAAATCCGTGCCATCTGTGCCGAGGGCGAGTACAACTGTGAGAAGTCTGAGGCAGAAGACCTTGTTAAAGAGTGGGCTAATCTGGAAGAGAACCTCCTCCAGCGCGCCGAGAAGGCAGAGGCTGAGAGCAAGGCGCTTTTGGCCCGTGCTCTGAATGCTGAGATTAAACTCACGCAAGAGACGGAATGGACGGAGGAGTTGTCTACTGGCGAGAAGAAGGCCATCGCTCGTGCTGAGAAGGCCGAGACCGCACTCACAGAGGCACTCAAGAAGCTCGATGCTGCGTATCAGCGTGGCGTGGATGATGGGTTGGACCTGGCGAAAGTTGCAGCAGATGCTGAGAAGATGCCTAAGGCTGTCGAGGGTGAGGGCTGCAGCTCTAAGCCAGCCGTCACAGTCTTCAATGGAATCAACTATCCCACCGTATCTAAGGCGGGCCCTGACATTGCTACTCTCAAGGGTGTGAGTTATGAAGAGGCGCTTGCTAAGGCACTAGAGCTGAAGTGTATCGTAATGATTAAGAAGCTCAACGGAGACACTTGGTATCTTAAGGGTCAGGGCATGGACTTCGTCACTGTGAAGAAGAATATTGAGTTTCTCTCAAAGAGAACCTTAGAATCTGGTTCTCAAACTCGCACCATATATCTGATTGAGCACTAAAGACAAAAAGAAAAGAAAAGAAAAGAAAGAAGAGCAACCCTCTTTTTTCATTTTTTAACGCAGAGCGTTAAAAATTGAACCGCCAAATCCCAGCAAACAAGTAATTCAAGATGCCTATGACTACTCGTGCCCGCTGTGCAATGATCCAGACTCCTCCTCGTATCGACGGCACGGCACTTGTGCTGCGGTCCGATCTGCCTCCGTGGTACAGCGCAGCAGCCAATCCCTTCATCATCACGGGATACCGGCGACCAGCGGATCCGGCCGACTGCCTTCGCTCTGTCTTCACATGGCACAACGAGACGATGAACATCCACACGCACCTCTGGCCTGGCGTCTTCTACCTCGTGGCTCTCTCTTGGCACGTACACGAGCCGTATTTTGTGCACGCGACGATCGCTGTGAAGGCCGCCTTTGTCATTGGATGCCTTGGCGCGGCGGCGATGGGGATTTTTTCCGCAGCCGCTCACACTTTCTATGTCGTGAACGCGAAGTGGTACGCGCGCTCGTGGCAAGCGGACGCTGTCGGCATTGTGGCAGTAAACTACAGCCATCTCTATCTTGATAGCTTCCTGCTTTTCAAGATTGCGCTTAACTCACACGCGTCGTTCCTAATTGCCGCAACTGTCTCCTCTCTTTTTGCGCTAGTCGCGGCGCTACACTGCACTGCGTCGCCCGCGGCCGCTGCGCGCTGGGCAAGCTGGTTTCCCATCTGCGCCTCTGTGCCTCTAACAGCTGCCGTCATGATAGCGGCATTTGCGTCTCCCAGCCTTGCGGAAAGAATTGACATTGCCGCGTTTCGCGCCGCAGCTTTGAGTTCGTTCGTGTGCTCCGTGCTCGTTTTCCTCTCCGGCGGCGTCTTCTACATCGGCATGGTGCCAGAGCGCCTCTACAACCCGAACGGCCTCTTTGACTTTGTAAGTAGCCACGCACTTTTCCACCTCGGCATCGTGCTTTCGATTTCGTCGGCATTGGGGGCGGCGCCACACTTGTACGCACTCGAGAAGAGTCTTTAAGAGCATAAAAAAAAATTGAACCACCAAATCCCAGCAATCCAGTATCCCAAACAAGTATACAAGATGCCTATGACTACTCGTGCCAGTGCCGCTAGTGCTCGCTGTGCAGTAATCCAGACTCCTCCTCGTATCCAGCGTATTCCTGTCTGCCCCCCTGCTCCATCTCGTATTCGCCATGTTCCTAATCCTCTTCCTCCCACTACTCCTATTGTACTTATGAAGATTGAGATGCGTGCTTACGGCTCATCAGATGATGAGGTAAATGAAGATGATGCTGAGGAGTGGATGAGTACTACTCTTTATTTCGCATCTCCTGACGCGATGACGAATTACTTCAAGTACCTCTTTGAGTCTAACGGTGGAAATGGATTCGAGAGCGCTATCATGCTACATATTGAGGAGAACTCTAGCATCGATGAGTTTCTAGAGAAGATTATATCGATAAAGGATTATTGGCAGATTAACAAGAATCTCAATATCTGTGTCTACAACAGTGTTCTTATCAACTAAATATATATAAAAGAGAAGACGAAGAGTGAAATGCTTTTTTATCCAAAAAAATCATCAGAGGAAATGCTTTTTTTTATCCAAAAAAATCATCAGAGGAAATGCTTTTTTTTATCCAAAAAAATCATCAGAGGAAATGCTCTTTTTAATAGCATTCCAAAAAATTTTTTACAAAAAAATCAAAAAATTGATTCCTCCACCCAGCAAAACTAGGTATTCAAAAAGATGTCTGCCTCTAAGATTAGTTCCCTCGAGACCATTGTTGCCGCGCTCACTGCTACTGTCGCCACTCTCACTGCCCGTGTTGATGCTCTGGAGAAGAGTTCTGTCGCTACTCCCTCTATTACTGTAACTCCTTCTAAGCGCAAGGGCGCTGCTCCCAGAGAGAAGACTCCTCGCGGCCCATCCGGCTGGAGTCTCTTCTTCAAGCATGTAACTGCTGAGATGAAGAATGCTAATCCCGAGACAAAGTTTAAGCTAACTGACTTTGTTACCGAGGCAAAGAAGCGTAAGGAGAATGGTGGCTACGATGAGGCTCACTGGAAGGAGCAGGCCTCTAAGATGGCTGTATCTGCGTAAATCTGAAGTGTTCTAACTAAAATATAAAACAAAATACAATATTTTTATTGCGCTTTATTAGATGCCTAGACATAATAATGTTAATACACTTGCTGAAAAGTTAGAAAAAACATACATTGGAACTCCTAAAACTTCGGCACAACGTGCTGCTGAAAGTGCTGAACGGAAAAGTGCGGCAAGAAAAATAAGAGAAGAAAATAATGCAAAAGCTGCTCAAGGTTCTTGGGTGAATGCAGTAAAAGCTGCGACTGCTAGAAGGACACAATACGTTACAAAAAAAGAAGGGAGATCTATGTTAAGAGTAGGAGTCAAAAATAGAGGAAGACAAGTTAGCGGAAGGCAAAAAAGAAGAAATGCCGCAACAAAGAAGCGAAGAATGACTGCTTCTTTGGCTACATTAAAAAGACGTGGGCAAACTCGTAAAACAGCAACACAGCGTCTACAAGAAGAAACTGCAAAACTTGTTAACAATTCAAGACACATGGGTAGAACAAGAAGACAAACTAAAGCTCTTAAGTTGGCAGCAATTCCTGAAGAGTAAATAAAAAATTGAGAGTCTCTTAGTTATCGCTCATAATTTTTTATTCTTGTAGAATAAAAAATTGAAAATAATATTTGGTCAAATATGTTATCAACATACGCAACCAAACATGGAGAACTCCGAGCATATCATCAAGAGTATCGAGAATGAGTACGAAAGTTGGCTGAACTATGAACCTCAACTTCCTATAAATACGTTTAATAGAAATTATATCATGGCGTCAATCTGTATAATGAATAATAGTATAAACAGACTACAAGCAAACATTAATACACTTATGTGTATTATGATGATGAATAATATGAACTAAGAAAAGCAGATGGATACCTCATTATCTGAAATGAGTTTTAAAAGACCCGGTGGAGATATATCGACGTTACTTGATTTAGCAAATAGGGATGTAGAAGATAATGACTTTTTTCCACTTGATACACAAATCACTTGGTTTACAAGAAATCCAGAACGTAGAACTATACCATTCGTTCCAGTAATACAAGACTTTCCATTCAGAGGTCCTGCATCGTACGGTCAAAGATTTACGTTTGATATCGGTTCTCTTCCGTGTGGTGATTTAATGCTCGGCACTGCTATTCAAATTAAGTTATCTCATTGGTTAGATTTAACAACACAATTAAATATAGCATCTGGTAAATACACATATACCAATCCAGATACTGCTTTTTTCTTTGCGAATTCTCTCGGTTCTTGTTTAATTGAAAAAGCGGAGTTGGAAGCGGATGGTGTGACAATTGAAACAATTGATGGAGACTTTATAAGTGTTTTTACAAATCTTAATTCAGAATTAAATAGCCAATTTGGTTTAGCAAGAGATTCGCTAGGATTAGTTTCTATTATAGATTTATTGAACTGGAATCCATCAAGAAATTATCCTGTTGAAGATGGAAATATTTTTTGTTTGCTACCATTTTTTTTTATGAGAAATCGCATGCGAGAAAGTTTGCCAATGGTTGCTTTAAAAGAAGGGTCTGCTAAAATCCATATTACATTTAGACCATTCGAACAAGTAATACGACAGCGAAGAGGTTATAGAGATACATGTAATAGTACTCCTTTAGATACAGTGGTACAATTTAATACTGGACCAAAAACTATCACGCAAATTATACCAGATTTTCAACAAGTGAAACTTATTACATATGGAGCTTATCTAGATGGTATGGAGCGTAATAAAATGTTACGTGACCCATTTGAACATTTAATCCGTGAAGTTCAGACATTTAGTTTTGATGAGCCTTTAAAATATGCTATATCTAAATCTTCAAATGACACTGTAACTATACAGTTGCCAATAGAAGCAAATCATCCTTTAGAAGAAATAATATGGATTGTCAGAAGAAAAGAAGTAGCAAACAATAATGAATGGACAAATTATAGTGCGGTTCTTGAACGAGAATATGATGCTACATACAATCCATTTGTACCTATGTTAAAAAAAGCGATTCTACAAGTAAACGGTCAGACAATATGTGATGCTCCAGAAGCTTACTATAGACAACTCATTAGTAATCATCATAAAGGTGGATATATGTCATACAGAAGATACATTTATGGCTATCCCTTTGCAAATCATCCATCAGAAGAGCATCAACCTTCTGGCTCTTTGAACGCAAGTCGTCTTCAGAATTTAAGACTTACATTAGAAATTCAACAGCCTTCTAGTCAATATGATGTATCATGGGAAGTGAAAGTATTTTGTATAGGATTAAATTGGCTAAAGTTTGAGAATGGTATATGTAATAGATTATTTAATGATTGAAACCTTCACAAATCTATAACTTACAATTGGAACTCTTGTAAAAGGCTCAATCCACCCTTTCTTAATAATTTCATATACTTCATCAACGGAATAAATCAAATCCTTATTATTATTTAGTATATAATAATAATCATCTGTATTATAATCTTCGAATAAAATTGGTGTATGGTCGTCTTTAGAAACTCTTAGATGCTTTGCGCATAGTTGCTGATACGCAATCTGTACTTTATCAAGCCACATTTTCTAGTTTATAAATCACTTGTTTTACGTTATTCAATTTTTCCTTTTTTAGGTAACTCATATTTATTAGTATTATTGTCATTACTATTACTATTATTATTATTACTATTACTATTATTATTATTAATATTATTACTAAAACGAGACCTTTTAGTTCTATTTCTTGGAGCAGTGGGTCTGTGATTATTTCTTCTAGTCACATGATGTCTTACATTTAATACTCTAAATTTTATAGCATTTAAATTATTAGCTATTCTATCTGCTATTTTATTAAAATTGTATCTATCACCTTCTCTATGTCTTTCTAGACGATGTAATTCTCCTAATAAAAAGAATGGCCCCCATTTCTCTCGATTTGTAAAATATGTATCTAGTATATTCTTAATTTCTCCTTTTTTAATATATTCTAATTGAAAATCAATTCTTAAGAAGTTAAGAAATAATTCATCTTCAAATTGTGCAACATTCTTTTCATACTGTATCATTCCTCTTAAACTAAATAAATCTGTAAATAATTCATCTAGATACAAAAGGATAAATCTTTTATAAAGATATTTTTCAGATATATTAAAATCTTTTTTATCTTTTCTATATATCAGACGTAATCCCTCTTTTAAAATATTCAATTCATTATGTGTTACTAAATATTCATCATAATTTGTATAAAAATTACCAGACTTATCATTATAATATTTAATACTTTTATCAATATATTCTTCTGGAATAGAATTCACTTTTAATCTAGCCACAATACTTTCTATAGTTCCCCCAGTTTGTATTTTATACCCTCCTTCAACAAGCATAGCAAAACCTTCAACTTCTGGCTGTTGTTCTAATAACCTTTTTAATGGTAATATAAGTTGTTTGTATTTTACCAACGCCTGACGTGTTAATTCATTAGGCTCCTCATTAATTGTGTTTATAAAATTTTTAATTCTTTCATGTATATTCTTTGATTTTAACTCTAAATAATCCTCTTTAATTTTACTAATTACTAATCTTATATAGTCATTATGATAAGTTACTCTTTCTCTTATCTTATCTAATTTATAAAGTTTATTTATAACTTCTCTTTCAGATTCTTCTGTATCATAACTAGTAATATGTTTAATTTCATTATTTCTTTTGTTCATAATATCAAATGATTTTAATAATGAACGAATAGAAGATAATTTAGAACTTATAATCTTTTTATTCTCATTTGTTATTTCATCTGGTATTTCACTATACAGTTTTAAAAGTTCGCTAGTCTTTTTTTGAAACTCCTCCTCTATATATAATTCATTTATTAAAATTAAATTTTTTCTCAATTTAATTATATCATCAACAGGTTTATTAATAAAATTTATTCTTACAATATTATCTATAAATTCATTGAATATTCTTTTTGCAGTTTCAGTATAATCAGTAATTTTTTCTATATTTGAGTCTTTATCTTCTAGTATTTTTTTATAATCACTAATATTAATACTATTATCTATATTTTTAAAATAAGCGAGCCATATTACTGAATTACTATCATCACTACCATTACCTGTTTTTACAACACGTATAGAATAAAATACATTTAATCCTAATAAAAGTGAATATCCAAGTAATATTCTATCATGCGTTACAAGACCTATTGTATGATCTACTTGTAGAGCTGCCAATGTAGTAGTAGTACCTTTTTTCACATTATTTGAATCATATATATTATATTCTCTACCAAAATCTAATAATGATAATGCTTGACACCAATCGCCAGCTCTTTTTAAGAAAAAATAACTCATAACATCTTCATTTATAACATTATTATTTAATATATATGTTTGAAAAGCATATAATGCCGATTGTCCTATCTCACTTATTTTTCCAATATCTTCTCTAGAGTATTCTTTTCCTTTAATTTTTAGTATGCCATCTATTTTATTTAAGTTTTTTTTCGTTGTAAGCTCTATATTTGTGTATAGATTTGATTCTTGAGAATGTGATGTAAATTGTGGATATGTAACTTGATGATTTTCTGGTTCTCTTAAAAAATAAATTTTAATATTATTATTATCATTTTCATATTTTTTTCTTTTCTTAGCAGAATCAGAATTATTTTCATTATTTTCTAAAATATAAAATTCATATGTTTCATTTTTATCATAATCGCCAATATATTGATTTTTAAGATATTCTTCCAATCCTATACTTGAGATTGCTAAATAAGTCGCATCAATGATTAATACAAACTTATTTTTATCACTTACTTTTTTAAACGCATGTGGTAAATTGTAATGTTCTTCTCCGTTTTTACTTGGATAAAATGAAATTTCATATTTTCGTTTTAAATCTTCATTGTCAATTGTAAAAGGAATACTTTCTGGTAAAGTTTTACTATCTAAATTTGGTGTAAAATCTAATAATATTCTACGTATGGCAAGATAGTTAAGATCAATAATATTTTTCAATAGTTTATCCTCATTTATTGCATCCCCAACTGAACCATCTGGTAAAATAAGTGTATAGTTTTCTTTAAAAAAATCATAAATACTTCCATTACGAATTTTTGGGGTTAATTCTTTAAGTTTTGTTATATATTTATTCTTTGGCATATTATTTAAATAAATAGGTATTGTTTTTTCTAACAATTCAATAAGTGGAGGAATATCCTTGGTTTTTGAAAAATCATGAGAAAAATCTGATTTACTAAATATTGTAAATATATTTTTTATATTTTCATTTTTTTTGTTTATTCCTAAACTCATACTCTAATATATATGTACACTTTTGAATTTTGAGACCAACTCATTGGTAAAGAAATATAATTAAGTTGTTTGAATTTATCACTATATATTTCTTTTAGACTTACAATTACAGAACCGGTTTTCACTTCGTTCGATAACTTCGTAATTAAATTATTATTATCTTCTTCGCTAAAATCTAAATTAGAAATGAAAAACCAACAGCCATTACAATAGTTAATAGTAGAATCATTCATTGAAATACATAACATTTCTATACGACGTTTCAAAGATTCATCTTTTAATTTATTTAATGCCGTATTGGCATGTATGACCTTTTCAGAATCTATTTCAATTCCTATTGATTTTATAAAAGCATATTGTTTCGCAATACCAATAACGACTTTGCCTAAACCAGAGCCGATATCATAGAAGTTTCTGTAAGGAGGTGAAATTTTAGATAATGGAGCATATTTATTAAAAATTTCATATAACACTGGAATACTTTCTTCTAACATTTCTTCACTTGAGTATTTATCCGTGTTATATAGTTTCTGTAGATTATGAGAACGTTTTAATGTTCTTTTACGGGTAGTTACTAGTTTGGGCACTTGAGTAGTTTGCATCTGAAATTAGCAATCTAAAAAAAGACATAAAAAAACCCTGTTAGGTTTATTAGATGGTAGCCTCACTACTTAGAATTCTTCATAGTGGGGTTCAAGACGGAAGATTATTATGTCCGAAAGGACAGCCTGATATTAAAATGTTTACAAAAGCTTTTGTTCGTAGTGGTCGTTTTACAACTCAATGGGTTAGACTTGATTTTGATACAATTCCTTCGTTCGGAAATACGTGTACGCTAACAATTCCGAGAAAGGGTCATTTAGTAACACGATTATATCTTGTAACAACAATGCCGGATATAGCAACCCAACAATTAAAAGCACGAGTTGCTGGAGGTGTTAATTTTGTTGGTCCTAAATTCGGCTGGACGAATAGTGTAGGGCATGCTCTTATTAATGAAACAGCCATTGAAATTGGAGGATCTAGAATAGAACGTCTTGATGGCCGACTTTTAGAGGTATTAGATGAATTTTATAATCCTCTTGAAAAACAAATATCAATGAATAAATTAATTCATAGAAAAGATAATGGATTTACAGTTGATAGTTATGGAACCGTTGATGAAACGCCGTCAATTGTAGTAACACCACTTCCTTTCTGGTTTAGTTGCGGTGATAGCGGACTTGCTCTTCCAATTGATGCTATACAATCAGATTTAATAAGACTTAGCGTAACATTTAATCCGATTAATTCACTATATGTAAGCTCTGCGCATGTTAGTTTACCGAGCGGAAATCCGGTTGCTGGTGACGGATATTTTCCTATCACCAGTTCACCATTTTATGTAAGCGACCCAGCAGGGAAACCAGTATTTGGATTAAATGGCAATCCTAGCCAATCAACTCTAGTAAGCGCAATACCAAATATAATAATGCCCGATAGGTTTTTTATGAAAGATACATATGTTCTCGCCGAATATGTATATCTAGATAAGCCTGAAGCAAATAGATTCCGTTTATCTGATATTAAAATTCCTATTGTTCAACATTATCCATTTGATCCTGTTGATAGTCAAGGGATGAACTCTATTAACTATAAATTCAGTGTACCAAATCCAACACGTAATATATTTTTCTATCTAAATCATCGTGATGCTATTCGTTATAATGCACCATTTTTAGCAACACGAGATTTGAGTGGCACAGTTTCCACGCCATGGTGGCCAGACGCTAGTGGTCTTGAAAATCCTCAACTCATTGGAACTATACGTTCTGGTTTTAGCACTCGTGATTCCGAGCCATTGTCATATATTGGATTACAATATGAAGGAAAACTTGTGCGATACGCAACTGATTCTCCTTCGCTATTCCGTTCTATATTACCTTCACTAGAAATGCGAAAAAGTCCTTGGGTGAATCGCTACTATTACACATTAATGTTTGGATTTCAGCACGGTCATCTACCGCCTTCTTTACCTTCTGGCGAAGCCAATTTGGATAGAATGCTAAATATTGAGTTGCAGTTAAAGCTGCATTCCAATACTGGTTCTATTGACCCAAATAATGTAAATAGATTTAATTTATATTTATGGGCGGAAACATACAATATTATACGTATTTATGGTGGGCGAGCGGGTTTATTATTTAGTTACTAAATCTTTATTTCTTCTTTGGAAAGGAATCAGTTCCAACCACGTCAATTACTGTATTCTCTTCAGATACATGTATGTCTTCCATGTTTGCCACAACTTCTCCAAGACGCTTACGTACATTTATTAAAAAGTCATCTCTTGGTCCTTTTTTCTCGTTTTCTGACTTTATTTTTGTTTCATATTCTTGAATTGATTTATCAATGAGTTTCTTCATACGACTATCTAAATCAGGCAATAATTCGTTACGTAGCACTTGTTTCTTGTGTTTCAGATTCAGAGCCATTTCAGTAACCAGCATTTTCATACGGCTTTTAGAGTTATTATAAACTGTAGTGTGCTCTATATTATTACATATATCTGGTCTATGAAGGTCTTGCTCATGTTCAAACTCCTTTTCAAATGATAGAATTATGCTGTCAGGGATTTGAGGAGACTGTTCAATAAGTCTATCTAAATCTTGACGACATATGCCAAGAAAATCTAAACTGTCTAAACGGTCATCAGGCTTTTGAGCTAATTCTACCGCTATTAAACGATTAAATTTGCCCCATGATACTGCCGAAACTCTATGTGCTTCAGAATTCTGCGCATATCTAAAGAAATTACCGAGAGTTGTTAAAATGCCCGTAAATAAAGCAACAATGCCAATTGTAATTTGCCCGTATTTCTCTCCGTTTGGTATATCTCCTACTAGCCCTGTTAAACCAACACTCGCAGTTCCCGTTATTGTTGATAAAATAATTACAGGAATCGTAATAGAATTATTATATACAGAAAATTTCTTTTCACTTCTATCATGAAGCCAGCGATAACATGCTGCATAGTCACACCATTTTGCTAATAGTTTTTCTTGCTCTTCTGACCAACCATTCTGAAACTTACGTGCTCTATTACCTGATAAATCTCTTGGAGTATTTGATCCAGAAGTTTTTGGTGAAGACATTCTATAGTTAGTTTAGATTTTCTATTCTTTTTTCTTAAATGGTAATTTAGGCTTATTTGCATTATTTTCATAAATCTTTTTAGCAGCTTCTTCTGTAAGCGCTTTAATATCAAGTCCACTTGGTATGGAAACGAATACTGGTTTCTTTCCTTTAGCAGTAACTTTCTTCATCATGTAAATACCATAAGGCCCATTCTTGAATATGTACTCGCCCAGACTATGTAGAGTCTCAGATTTATTTTTAGAACGCTCAATAAGCGTTTCAACACTATCGCCAGGTTTCAAAGATATATTTGTTCCATTGTAAACAACATACTCACCAAACTTTCCTTTCTTTCGCACTAGCGGCTGACCTTCATAATAACCAAAGATATCTGGTGTAGAAATAAATTGCTTGACATGTGCATCAGTAATATCTTTAAAACTAATCCCTTCAGGCCATCCTAGAAATGCTTTGTCTTTTACTAATACTGGTCCAAACTTTCCCATTACTGCTTCATAGCCATCGGCAAGTACAATCTTTTTAGAGTTCGATATTTCCTTGGCCGGTACTTTCTTTAGTTGCTCATATTTATCTTTATAAGAGTTATATGTATCACTACACAGTTTGCGCCATTCTTCACTCCCAGATTCTACCAAATCAAGTCTATCTTCCATTTGTTTTGTAAATCCATAATCAAATAATTCTTTGAATTCTTTCATACAAAACTCATACACTTGTTTTCCAAGAATTGTTGGAAACATCTTTTGCTTCTGTCCAGCAACTTTCTTTGTTTCTTGCTGTTTCTTTGGGGGCCAAGTATTTGGTGTTACTGTAAGTCTATATAGGTTTACATCTTTTGTTTCTTCATTCTTTGTTTCAACATAGTTTTTATCCACAATAGATGCAACAAGTGAAGCAAATGTAGATGGCCGCCCAATACCTTTCTTTTCTAACTCTCGTACCAATGTTGCTTCAGTATATCTCGAAGGAGGATTTGTGAGTTTTTCTTCTGCTTGAAGACTCTTCCATTTGATTTTCAGATTCTCTACTAGGTTTTCAGATGTTTTCCACGACTGCTCTTCTTCATGTTCTTTTTCATCCAAATCACTTTCACTCATACCAACAATCTTCCATCCTTGAAATGTTGTACGTTTCCAAATACTCTCATGAATAAATTCACTAGGGTCGTTATCTATTACCCATTGAATCTTCTTTTCTTCGCCTTTTGCTAGTGCCATAACACTTTGTAAAGCACGCTTATAAATTAGATTATAGATATTCTTTTCTTGCTGATTGAATTTTGAATCAAGTACTAGAAGGTCAAAGTGGGTTGGACGGATGGCTTCATGAGCCCCAAGAGATTCTTGGGACACAGTCTTTAAAGAATTTCCTTTGGAAATTGCTTTATCGTGAGCATCTTGGCTCTTCTGCTCTGCTGTATTTCTGGCTTTCTTAATAAAACCATTTGAAAGATACTCCTTTCCATAACTCTTTTCTACTTGCGCTCGTGCGTCAGCAATTGCTTCTTCTGATAAAACTGCTGAATCAGTGCGCATATATGTAATATGACCTTCTTCATATAGTTTCTGGGCGATTCTCATAGTATTTTTAGGATTTGAGTTATACATCGCAGATGCTTCTTGCTGTAGCGATGAAGTAATAAGAGGTAGCGGAGGACTATGACTTGTCGGCTTTGTAATACAATGTGTAACTGTTGCTACTTCTAAGTCATTGACGTTTTCTAGATAATTCTCTGCATCTTCTTCAGAAGCAAGACTTTCAATCATTCGTCCAGAGAATGATGTAGTACCATAATACCAACTCCCTTTTACTTCCCACGTTGCTTCTTTTTTAAAGTCGCTAATACTTGTTTCTTTCTCAACAATAAGTCTTAGTGCTGGTGTTTGGCATCGGCCTGCTGATAGTGCTGAACCAACGAAACGCCATAAAAGAGGTGAAATAGTAAATCCAACCATTAAATCTAATACTGCTCGTGCTTGCTGAGAATTCACACGATTCATATTAATAGTTCTGGGATTCTGAATAGCGTTTAGTACCGCCGTCTTTGTAATCTCATGAAATACAATTCGTGGATTTGTTGTTGTGTTAAGATGTAGAGCAATCGCAACAGAATATGAAATAGCTTCGCCTTCTCTATCATCGTCACTAGCTAAATATATTTTGTTAGCGTCTTTCGCAGCAACTTTCAATTGGTTAATAGTTTTATATTTATCTTTCATAAATTCATATTCTGGCTTGAAACCATCTTCAATGTGAAGTGCTTTAACATCTTCAACAAGATGTCTAATGTGCCCCATAGATGCAAGAACCTTCCATCCTGGACCTAAGAATCCTTGGATTTTAGAGCATTTTGCTGGAGATTCTACTATAACAAGATTCATTTGATACTAATTATATATTGGTAAATTATCATACAATTTTATTTGTTTTTTGTTACAGGTCTAAAAAGAAAAAATATAAATCAATAGATGAATAATGAATGTCAAATAAAGGATGATGATGAAATTCTTGAAGAAGAGAATAATAGATTTAACTTCCGACGTTTCACATCAGAAGAAATAGAAAAGAAGCATTCCCCATTTGAGCGTATCAAGAAAAAGGAGTTTCCTTTTTTATTTCAAAAGAAACGAGAGTCTTATAGGGAAGATACAAAGATTAGTTTAGATGAAATTATTACTCGCATATCAGACATATCACTAAATAGTGTTAACACAGTACTGGGACCAAACCAGTTTGCTCATAATGGAATGGTGTTTGAACCTACAACTCCAGTGCTTTCAACTACACTAGTAGATGAAAGTCCGCTACCAGAGATGTCTCTAGAAAGCCCTGGTACTCCTCCATATCCACCAATATATGATGATGAACAATACAAATTATATCTACAACTCAATAAGGATAAGATATCTCTAACACCTATTGAGGATTTAAAATTGGATGACAACATAGTTGTAGATGGATAGGAGTGATATCGCATATTTATTGAATAGTACTCCAAAATACTATTATTTACTAGAATTACATATTGCTCTTATAAGACGTTATGCTCCTAAATGTAAATGGCCAATCTATTTTGCAACAGAGGTTCCAGAACATTCTATATGTAAGATTTTACAATCTTATAATGTAAATATTATAGTTTTAGAAAAAGAGAATTCATCATTTATATCTTCAAGAAGAAGAGCATTAGAGCTATTACCAGATTCTATAAAATATGTTTTGCCAATGCAAGAAGACTTTTTACTTGAACGTTTTGTAGATACAAATGCTATTCATGAATCAATAAGTATTTTAGAAAAAGAAAAAGATATAATATCTGTGCGTTACATGCCATGTCCTGGGCCTAATGAGATAAATCTTAACTATAACAAAATATGGAAATATATTAAAGATGATACATATCTATTTACATTTCAAGCAACATTATGGAAAAAGGCTGAATGTTTAACATATTATAAGAATATAGAGCATGAAGTAAATTATAGGAAATTTAGTTCAGATTCAGATCGTAATCTATATGAAGTGAAAATGAATATAGCAGAAAATAGTGATGGGCAAAAAATTTTCGCAAGTCTATTCAGTGATAAAAAAATACTAGGATATATAAGACAACATAAATATCCAAATGCTGTTTATATAAGTCCTTGGCCATATAGGCCGACAGCAGTAATTAAAGGTACTCTACAAACTTTTGCAAAGGAATTAGCTGAACGAGAAGGATTTAAACTTTAAAACTGATTACCAGAGTTATTAATAGTAACAAATACACTATTTTTCTCATTAATACTGTTATTAATAACAAATATAGAAGTTTCTAATCCACTTCTAAATACGTCATTACCACCAATAGTTTTTACAGAACCTACTCCATCAGAAATATAATGGAGTAAACTCACATTACAGTTTATAAGACTTACATCAAATTCCATTTTTAATGGCTGAATAAATCCATTAGAAAGAACTCTAGGATTTAAGAATGATGATACACTATAAGGGTATGAACTGGTAATTGGAACATACTGTTGTATACCAGATTTATTAACAGGCACATTTGAGTTATCAGAAATATACATAAAATGGCTTGATAATGATAAAACTGATTTTATACTAGAGTTTCCCTCTGGATATAGTGCTAAACTAGATATAGAAGATGGTGTAACAACTGGTCCAAATGTAAAATTAGGATAATATTCTACATACATACGCGTTGAGTTATTTGGGTTAATAAAACTACTTAGCGTAGAAAAATTGTATTGAAAACTACTAAATTGAGCGGTTCCAGAATTACTTAGTATACTATTTGTTGCAAATGTTGACATATTTTGTCTTCCAGTAATTCCTTTATAGAATACAGATGATACAACGTTAGGGTATCTTAAAATATTATTCATCGTGCTTGCTTGAACAGAGTTTATTGTGCTTACAATTGTACTTAGAACCGGTACATTAATATAAAGGGTTGTGCTCACAGGACTTGTTGAAAGAAATACTTCTGGAGTATTTGTGGTAATAGTTAAAGTCGCATTTGTAGATGGCGCATTTAAATTACTTTGACCGGGTACAGATATTGTTTGAAAAAAAGAACCAATAATCGAACTAATAGAAGTAAAATAAGTATTACCATTGCCTGATGTGGTTAATACTAACGATGAAGGTATTGGTGTATTACTCGATGTATAAAATTTAAGTGCGTTTAATTGTAACAAGTCTAGATTTAATGTCTTTCTTGAGGATGCCATTCTGCTTTTAGTATGTTATATTTTGTATGGAAAGGTAATACGAAGCAGTAGAGCCAAAAAATAGACTTACATTACTTGATGGAAATCCATCTGCCCCGCCAAAATTATAAGCATTCAAAATTCTATGTGTTAATTGATAATTACTTGCATAATTTGAATTTATTGTCTTTCCTGTAATATTAATGCGTAAAGGCTGTTGGAAAAGATTTGAAGAGTTAGTATTTATTGCTAAAAATTTTGATTCACTAATATTTGTACCTAATGTTGAAGCGCCATAGGATATCATAGTTGATATATGAAAGACTTTAGGATTCGCACTAGCATTTAACGCAGGAAATAATATATTAGGATATAATTCAACACTTACATTAGTATCTCCATGAATATAATTTGAAAAAGTTCCTAGTTGTAAATCTAATGTTGAAACATAAAAATCAGCATTATTTGAAGTATATGCCAATTGATTAGTATTATTACCTTTGTATTTAATTGATGAATTATTGAAACTATCATAGAAATAAGCTGAGCTTAATGTGCTTATAATGACATTTACATTATTGCCACCAATAACAAGAGCATTTGCAGCATTTAAATAATAATTTGTACGGTTATTTAAAATGTTTGTAACAGAGCTTACAAGATTTGATGTTAATACTGTAGTTGTTGATGTTAGCGAAGCGGTTGAAACATAGCCAAAAGTACCAAGGTTTCTTATTACATAAAGTACTGAGTCAGTACTCACATAACCAAGAGTTCCTAATCCTACTAAACTACTTTGTAGTGATAGTTGTAGCGTCGATGACGAAACATAACCTAGAGACCCAAGATTTTTTACACTACTTAGATAACCTAGGTTTCCAAGACCCTGAATGGTACTATATAATGTTAATGAACTAACATAACCGGTTGTTCCTAAGCCGATTACTGTACTTCCTAAAAAAGCAGAGCTTAGATACCCAAGAGTACCTAACCCATTAATTGTACTATAAAAAGTTTGTGAAGAAATATATCCCGCTGTTCCAAGCCCAACAACTGTGCTTGTAAGATTTGGTGTGCTTAATGAACCCGGCAAAACACCAGTGGAAATATTAAACATATATGTGTTTAAAGTATTAAGCGTCGAAGGTAAATAACCAATATTTTGACCATAGGAACTAATATTATATAAAACATTTTGCCATTTAATATTACCAGTTCCGTCAGTTGACATAATATAATTTGTTGAAATTGGTAAATTTGTATTGGGGTCAATTGCTAGTAAACTTCTGTATAATTGATCCATATTCCGTCTAATAAAGAAAAAGAATCAATACTCTTTATAAGTAGCGAACAGATGACAGGGAATGGAGGATTATTACAACTTGTCGCAATGGGAAAACAAGACATATTCTTAACCGGAAATCCACAGATTACATGGTTTAAAATGGTATATAGACGTTATACAAATTTTGCAGTTGAATCTCAAGCCTTATTTTTTGACGGCGACCCAGACTTTGGAAAACGACTCACATGTTTAGTACCAAGACGAGGTGATTTACTGGGTCCGCTAGTATTAGAGGTTACACTACCTCCATTAACTCTTACAGATGGAACGCCCGTATCCTATGTAAATGCAATCGGTCATGCATTAATTGATGAAATTACTCTTGAAATTGGTGAGCAAGAAATTGATACGCAAACTGGTGAATGGATGGAAATATGGTCAAATATGACTACAACTGCCACACAGAGAAATGGTTTTAATGATATGATTGGTAAAGTCGATGAATATATAGCACCTCAGAATTTTGGACCTTTAAAACTCTATATTCCTTTACGTTTTTGGTTTTGTAAGAATCCTGGCCAGTATCTCCCACTACTTGCGCTTCAATATCATCCTATTCGAATTAATCTTAAATTAAGACCATTACAAGACTTATTTTTTAGCCCATCATCTGTTGATGCCGCAGTGTGCGATACACTTGCTGTAAATACTGTAAAGATTACAGATTTACGCTTATTTGGCGACTATGTATATCTTGATGTAGAAGAACGTAGGAGATTTGTAAGTAATACACATGAATATTTAATCGAGCAAGTTCAATATACTTCCCAGATATCAATACCAGTTGGTGCAACATCTTCTACGGTACGGCTTGAGTTCAATCACCCTATTCGTGAATTATTATGGTTCATTCAAAGGTCTAAAATGGTTTCTCGTCACGAATACTTCAATTACAGCAGTACAAGTATATTAGAGCCTGGAGTTCGCAGAGATTTACTACAAGATGCGAATATACAACTTGACGGGTATGATAGATTTGACCGTAGAGATGCTGGTTATTTCCGTTTGGTTCAGCCTTATTATCATCACACTGTAGTACCGAATAATTTATTTTTATATAACTATTGCTTTGCGTTAAGGCCTGAAGAGTTACAACCATCTGGTTCTTTGAACGCTAGTAGAATTGACAGTTTTGTTTTACAAATGAATATTGCTCCCGATTCTACAACCGGCGCAACTCCTCCAAGAGATAATGCTTATACACGAGTTTATGCGACAAATCATAATGTCCTGAGAATTATTAATGGATTTGGTGGGTTACTATTTACAATTTAAAAGTATTACAAAATTAGGTTATGGAATCATCTCTATCACGTATTCCAAAATTGACAATACCTAAATGGTCGTTTAAATGGATAACATTAGTGTTTGGGTTTTTTGGTTTTGACCATTGGGCGTTCGGCTCTAGATCTACTGGTATTGCTAAATTAATGGTAAATTGTCTAACATTAGGTTCATGGTATACATATGATGTAATACAGGCATGGTCTAGTACAAGAGAGGATGGGACAAGTATACAAGCAAATGGCTTACAATCACCATTTGGATTTATCGATAATATCGGTAAAGGGCAATTAGATAATCAACCATTAAGTAATATGAGTAAAAATACTCAATTATGGTTATGTTTCTTAGGTATTGGCATTTTTGGTATATTATATTATTTTACAGGGTTTTTTATATCAAATGATTCTGGTATAGTTAGTACAATTTTATTTGGAATAGCAACAATTTCATTCTATGCTGGACTATTATTAGCTGCTTTTACATTGTATTTCTTTTTTAGTAGTTATATGCCAGCAACAAGTACACAAGCAAGAGCTGGCTTGAATCCTTTTGGTGTAGCACCTAGTAGAACAGGTAGTAGTGTAAGTGCATTATCATCTAGATTAGCTCAAGCTGCTGCATTTAGAGGAGGAAGTGATGAAATAGAGATGCAAGGTGGAGGGCATGAATTTGACGCAATGATAGAAACAACAAAAAAAGCATTTGAAGTTCCTAAAGTTTCAAAAGATCATCTATATTTCAGTGTAATTTTGTTAGCTTTACCATTATGCGGCTTTGCTGCGTACATATTAACAAAAAAGAAAGATTCGGTAAAAAAGGATGAAGTATCTGGAAACCCAAGAACAATTTGAACAATTAATTGGTCGAAGTAGTCAGCCACATGATGGTGAATTACCACCTATAACTATCATTTGGTTTAGTGCTGAATGGTGTGGCCCTTGTAAGAGAATTGGCATTAATCAGTTAGTATCAGAGTTTGATGTAAACTGGCTCAAATGTGATGTTGATATGAATAACTATACGGCCGGCTATTGCGGCATCCGCACTATTCCGACATTTATGGTAATTCATAATACAAAAATTCTTGATTCAAAAGGCTCGGCTAGCACAGTTGAAATTGCAGATTGGTTAAGAAGTCTTATACCTAAATAGGTATGCTAGTAGTAGGCGGCGGTATTGCTGGATTTTATTGTGCTTTAGAATTACTAAAACGCAATAAAACTGTAACATTGTGTGAAAAATATAAAACTGTTGGTGGAAGAATTGATACATATACTAAGGACGGTTATCAATGGGAATCTGGCGCTGGACGCATTTCAAAAGCCCATATTATTATTTTAGATCTTATGAAAAAATATAAACAACCAGTTGTACCAATATCAAAAGAAATACAATACAAAAAAAATGGAAAATCTGATTTAGAGCCAAACCTTTTTGAAAGTAACATTCGAGCATTTTTTACACCATTGGAGAATCTAGATTCTAAAGTTCTGGCAAATTCTACACTAAAAGAATTATGTGTAAAAATACATGGAAAAGAAAAAGCTGAAGAATATCTCGATAGATTCCCCTATAGAGCTGAAATAGAAGTACTTAGAGCAGATTTAGGACTAGAAGTGTTTAAAAAAGGCGCAGAAATGGCATCTCACGAAGGATACTTTGTTGCTGCAAATGGCTTACATAAACTTATTGAAGCAATGGAAAAAGATTTTATAGAAAAAGGAGGTAAAGTTTTGACAAATCATAAATTAATAAATATTATTGATAAAAAACAATATATTGAAAGCGAATTTGTAGTTGATTCTAAAAGTATTATAATACAATCTGAAAAAGTAATTTGTGCAATGGAATCTGATGCTTTCAAAAAAATACCTTTCTTTAAAGATTTTAAAGTTCTAGAGCATCTACGTATGGAACCTTTAATGCGGAACTACGCTGTTTATGATAAACCATGGTTTTCTGGATATACTAGAATCGTAACAAAAGAACCAATACGCTATTTCTTACCGATTGATTATAAAAAAGGTATAGCCATGGTATCTTATACGGATTCCAGAGATACTAGTAACTTTCATAAGATTCTAAAAAAATACGGTGAAGATTCTCTTGGAAAACATATTCAAAATAAATTAAATGAATTATTTGGCAAAGTTCCAAATTATAAGTTTTTCAAAAGTCATTATTGGAAACACGGAGCAACATACTGGCTACCTGGCAATTATGATCCAGTTGAAGAATCAAAAAAGTCATTAAAGCCATTTGATTGCGAAGTATACGTGGCAAGTGAATCATTTAGTTTAAAACAAGCATGGATGGAAGGTTCTGTAGAGCAAGGAAAAAAATTGTTTGATACATATAGATTATAAATGGATCCGCATTTTATTATCGCTTTATTCCACATTGTTGCGGTTGTACCATTTCTTGGATATGTATTTGTAAATCGCGCAGCTACACCAGAATATCTATATAATATATTATTTTTTGTTGGTATTTTTGTTTTAATATATCATGCTTACAAAGCCGCTATACGTATTAAGAATGGCTCGGCATTACTATGGATAAGTTTAATACATGTTCTGATATTTGCTCCTCTTATGATTTATATTGGTTATATGAGTAAAAAGACACCACGGTCGGCGTATGAGTTGCTAGGTCTTATTACATTTGCCGCACTTGGGTATCACTTATATTCATTAGTTCTTCTTACACAAGTTATAAAAGAAGAGGATTAATAATATCACCAGAATAAGCATAAAACTCATCTGACTTATAAAATATCATATTAATTCCTATAATATTCAAATTAATATTTTTCTCTTTCCATTGTCTGGTATGACACCATTCATTCTCAACAATATTATCTAGTGCAATATAATTCTTAATAAATCCACCATTTTTTATAACATTTTTATCAAAAATATATATTGCTTCGTCCATCACTACATTACATTCACACTCGCAATACGAATTTGGCTTTATAAATTCCCAAATCCCCTCTCCTCCTACACTACTGCCATAAGGTATATTTTTAGGTCCATTATATATTCTTGCTTTTGCATTAATTGAATTAGGAAGTAAAACATCAAAATTAATTTGCTCTAATAATTTAACTTCTGGACGAATTTTTATAAACCAGTCATAATCTAATTTATCTTTGTATTCTTTTATAAAATCACACATTTTAGTTAATTGTTTTTTAGGATTTATTATTTTATATTTAAATGTGATAATATCTTCATAATTACTGAAATCATCTTCACAAGATATACCGGCATAATCTACTTCATGATTTTTCATAAAATCATTAAAAATAGATATATGGGATTTTAATGATTTATGTAATTTATAACTTACTATAATCACTAATATTTTCATATAGTGTATTATAAATTGACTTTAGATAATACTTTCAAGAATCTTTTGTCTTTCTGCAGAATTTACTCGAACACAATTAATTGCGTGATAATAAAACGCGGTCGTTGATGAGAATTTCGTTTTACAAGATTCACAACTATTATCTTCACCAAGAATGATATCGGTTTCATTCTTAAAATGCTTTCGCATACAATGAATCCTGCGATTTGCTTTTGTAATTGCCTCGAATTTACATCCATCAAAACAACACTTGAACGTGTCAATTTTATTGGTATCCCTATCTTTATGTTTTGACAACTTATGAAGTTCTAGAGATGTCTTTTGAATAAAATCTTTCTTACAAATATCACATTCATATGGCAGTTTCCCTTCATGCTTCTTCATATGATAATACATTGTATTCTGATTCTCTTTTACAACGTTACAATTCGGACAAACAAACCAACCTTGTTCATTCTTAATATACTTTGAAGACATTATGGGCTATAAAATATATTTGGAAATTTTTTTCAAATTTTTATATATTTAGTGTTATTAATGGATAAACCTCCGTCTGATATTAAACATCAAAAGTATTTTTCATCCTATAAACCAAATGAACTCTTTTGGGGAATAGGTATAGAAAATGAAACATATCTTGAAATTTTAAGAAAAGAAAAGGTATCTGGAACTTTCTTTAAGAATCAAAAACAAGAACGTTATAGTGTGAATTATTATAATACATATCGTAAGGGAGAATTTAATAAAGCACTCGACACTATTATTGATAAAGATAAAGAATATGATTTACCTATTCTTATGAACGGCCATGAATTAACACAAAATGACTTATCCGGCCAACCAATGAAAAATTATAATAAAGGCTCAACACCAAATAAAAACTTTTCTGGGAAGACTATAATTGAATATATGAAAGAACAAAATGAATACTTTGAAAAAGAATATAATATGAGTTATTGTTTTGATGGTGATACTATTGAATTTATGACTCTTGATTTTTATAAAACAAACACACAGCATGTAATTGATGAATTGAAGCATAATAAAAAAACATTTTTAGAAAATTTAAATAATCTCCATCTACCAATAACAAAAGGAAGTAAATTTGCTTATCCAAAAGGCAATTATGGATTCGCAAGATTTACTACAAATATGAATAATCTTGCTATATTTAACAATGGAACATATCATTTTAATTTTACATTACCAACTATGTTAAATGCAAATGGTGAAATTAAAGACAGAAGAGCTTTTGATAGACGACATGCTATGGCTATACGCATCATTCAAGCTATGGAGCCTTTTTTCATAGCAAAATATGGAAGTGGTGATATATTATCATTAAGTGAAAAATATAGAAAAAGATATCCAAGAGGTTCTCAAAGAGTCGCTGCATCAAGATATATTGGTGGCGGAACTTTTGATACAAATAAAATACAAACTGGTAAATTGCTACAAGATAAACGTGAATTATACGTAAGAGATTGGTATAATGAATTATACGATAAAATTAATTATGAAAAAAATGATTTAATAGGGTTTGATATTAATTTCAATAAGTTTAGAAATCATGGAATAGAATTACGTTTCTTTGATTTATTTCCTATTGAGAATTTACCAGAAGTTTTAGAGTTTTTAGTTTATTTATTAGACCATTCTGTTGTATTAGAGCATCTAGAAAGTTGTATTCATAATGAATTTTGGAACGCTATTATGTATAGAGCAGTGCTTGACGGAAAGGAGGCATTTCTTACAATAGATGAATTAACATGGTTAAGAAAACATTTAAATATAACAATAAGATTTAAAAGTCGAAAAATTCTCGATTTATACGATCATATTTATACATTTTTAAAAAATAAATATAAATATGATGGGCCGTGTAGCAAATACATGTTAGAAAAACCAACAGTCTGTTGTTAAAATCTATCTAAAGATATTATAATATTTTTAATTAATGAAGCTTCTAACATTAGCAATCGGAGGAGATTTTCGTAAAAGTCTTAAGAAGGCACTTGATTCAAAAAAAACATATTGCATTAAACATGGATATGAATATATTCTTGGAGGTGAAGAATTCTGGGATAGAGAGCGACCTATTCCTTGGTCGAAGATTCCATTTTTACTAGATGTACTTAGGAAATCTCAAGATGGAGAACTAATCTTTATGAGCGATGCGGATGTGTATATTACAAATATTGATACTAAGATTGAAGAAACTATTGTGCCACTGTTAGGTGAAGGAAAAGACTTATTAATGACAATTGATTCTTGCGGTCACATTAATGATGGTAATATATTAATTCGTAACAGCTCTTGGTCGCGTGATTTCTGGTCTCGTGTGTATGACCAAACAGATTTAATGTATCACCCTTGGTGGGAGAACGCTGCGGTTATTAAACTTCTTGAATTGAATAGTTCAGACTTTGCAAAAACAGAGATTACTAATCAATGCCGTTTATTTAACGCTTATATTCAAGGCCTCCCGAATGCGCCTTTATGGCAGCCTGGCGATTTTCTCGTTCATTTTGCGGGTATCTACGATGTTGATAAAATGAATAAATATATTGAAGATATTGATGCGGGAAAGATTCCTAGAAAGGGTATGTTTGAATAAAATATAGTTGTTATATAGAAATGGGAGATAATAATGACAATGAAGAGCCCATTAATGTTACTCAGCTTCTTGGTCTTGAAGGTGGTCAAAATAATTCCTCACCCAATAGTAGAATGAACAGCATGAACACCACTCGCAAGAATCTCAATATGGCTGGCGGTGCCAAGCTCCCTGCGGTTGGTACAAAGGCGATGGTTTACCATGGCACTGCTCGCCACACTTCCGGCGGTTTAACCAAGAAAGATCTAATGAAGACTAAGAAAGGGCGTATTGTAAGCCGCAAGAAGCACGCTGCGGGTAAAAAGGCGCTGAAGAATTTAGTGAAGGCTGGTTATAAGGCGAAGAAAGGAACATTTAAGTTATTTAAGAAGTAAATAACGAGTTGAGCAAAGCGAAACAAGTTATTTAAGAAGTAAATAACGACTTGAGCAAAGCGAAACAAGTTATTTAAGAAGTAAAAAGTTTTATAAGTTATATTTATAATATTAGATATTATGAACATAATATTAACTATATCTAAACTTGCTGCAATGATTGGTGTCGGATTACTTACATATTATTTATTAGATAAATATTTTTATGATACGTCAATACCTGCTTTTCTAGATGGTAGTACTTCAATTTTTGGTATAAATCCAAAGTTTCATTTTGAAAAATATGTATTACTCTGCTTTTTGACAGTGGTAATGCCGTTTGTTGCTTTATTCATTATTGAATTAACTCTCTCTCGATTCCAAAGCGTCCGCCAAGGTTCTTAAGTAATCTGAAGCCTGAGCATAATTAATGTTCGGCTGAGAACTTTTAATACTATTAAAGTCGAACCAGTATAACGACCCTCGTTTTTCTGATTCGCCTACTGAAGACCATGTAAGTGAAACATCCGACGCTTTCGTTTCATTTAAAATAGTTTTGATATCAATATCTTTCATTTTAGAACCAAGAATTGCTATAACTTCATCATATGAAGACTTAGTATTCCAGAAAATACTATTAAAATCATTTTTAGGAAATGTCCCACCGGCAATTAATGTAATATCATCTTTACTTTGAAAAATAGGGACTGGAATATCATAACCGTACCAAAGAACAATTAATGGTTTTGAACAATTCTGAATATAAGTGTAAGCAAGACGTAAATCTTGTGTTTCACGAATACGAAATATAGCATCGATATATATATTTTTTAAATACTTCGGCTGATGTTTTAAAAATGTATCTGAAAATATTACTACAATTTTATTTCTACGTAAAACTTCTTCAGAATATAAATGTAATAAGGAATTGTAGGATTTATCTAAATTATATAAATCTCCAACACAAAATATTTTCTGTTTCCGAATCGGGATAGAATATGCTTCTAATGCGATTGTGGATTCACTCATTAATCTTTATGAATTTTCTTAGAATCTAAAAGAAACGCATACTATGAACAAATATTTATATATTCTTTTACCATTTCTTATATTAATAGTCGATTTACCATGGTTAATGTTGAATAGCAAAGGAGCAAGAACTATGATTGAGAAGATTCAAGGAAGTCCAATGGTTATACAAATAATGCCTTCGGTCGTAGTATATATTGCGCTTGCGTATTTAATTACAATTCCTAAAGATGTACAATCTGCTTTCTTACTCGGTTTATGCACCTACGCTGTGTATGATTTTACAAATCTTGCAACATTAACAAATTATAGTCTACAATTCGCAATAATGGATTCTATTTGGGGAGGAACCTTATTCGCAATTGTTTTTACAATATTACAAAAATTATAATAATAAAATTGAATATTTTATTTTATAGTATAAGTTATACAAAATGGAGACTTATACACCTCCTAAAGTACATCCACTCAACGATGAAGAAAAGGCATATCTTAAATCATTGAGTCCCAGAGAACTAGCACTACATAATGCTGCTCTTGAAAAACTCGGCTCTTCTTACTTTGTTTGGAAAAGTCATGGATTTCAAGAATATAAAGCAAAAAAGAAAGATACATAAAGTAAGTGATGGATAAGGCAAAGGCATATACTAATTCACAAAGTATAGGCACAAAAGAAATAGAATCTCAAAAAAATGGTAAATCATCCGGTCAGCAAGTATTGTTGCCACAGCAAATTGTAAAACCTAGTATTGGGCCAAGACAAAGAAAAGAAAAAGTTGTTACTGTGCTATGTAACAGCCGAGAACGTAATGTAGTTTCTTTTCCAAATCCAAACCAATTTCGTTGGAGATTACGTAGAGATTTAAAAGATATAACAAGTATTCGTTTGGTTGGAGGAAATCTACCAGCCAATTTTTATAATATTAATACTGCTTGGAATAAATTTACTTTTTTAGAAAACAATATTCTATATACAATTACTCTAAATCCTGGTATATATGATGGAACTACAATAGCAACTGAATTAGCTCGTGCGTTGAATGCATCTGGCTTAGCAAATGTATATGGAGTAACATATTCTGCTACCACTCTTAAACTAACAATTAAAAGAACTTCTGGAACATATAATTTTTCACTATTATTTCAAAGTGGACAGTATACCGATCAGTTTGATGATTATCGAGGCGCGCCTGATAATCTTAGTAATGATTATTTAAGTGAAATAAGAACACCGGCTCGTTTACTAGGATTTGTAACCAATGATTATGCATCTAGCGCTGGTGTGATTGTTGCTCCAAATCCTATTGATACTGCTTGGTTTTTAAACAAGGTGTTTCTACATATTAACGTGGATACCGCTCTAGAATTAAATAGAGTCGAAGTTGCTCGCGGTACTCATGATCCTTATACAGTTATATATCTAGATGATGTTAAAGATGGAAATAAATATTTAAATAAAGAAACTGATTATCCGGTATTAGAGTTTATTCCCGCCCCATTATCAAGATTAAGTCTTCTAGAAATTTCATTAAGAGATGAGTTTTATAGAATACTTGATACTCAAAATAAAGAATTTACTTTGATGCTCGAAATAACTTTTTTAGAATGAATTTCTTCCCGGCTTAAAAATATTTTCTTTTATGGTATTATATAATCACATTGAAGGAACTACGCAATATACTCAACAAACATAAGTTTGTAAAACACTCCTTTTACGCCTTCTACCCTCATAAAGTATGGAACCAACATGACTTATGGATGAAATATCTGCCTTTTATAACACCTCATTACGCAGTAAAATCAAATCCAGAACCCTTGTTAATACAAACTATGTATAAACGTGGAATCAAATTTGACTGTGCTAGTTTACAAGAACTCAAACTAATAAAAGAAATATTACCACCAACAATAAATCTCAAAGAATCTATCGTTTACGCAAACCCCTGTAAATCATTAATAGACTTAGAATATGCAAAGTTAGAAATCGGCTCACCAACAACTGTTATAGATTGTAAAGAAGAATTGAATAAATTAGTTGATATTGGTTATGAAGGAGGTGCTTATATACGTATTACTACGGACGATAAAGCTTCAAAAATACCATTTTCAGCTAAGTTTGGTCTACAGCCACTAGAAGTAAGAGATTTAGGATATTATGCAAGAAGGAAAAATATACAAATAAAAGGTATTAGTTTTCACGTTGGGTCTGGGGGAAATGATGGTAAAGTATATTATGATTCTATTCAAATGGCAAAAGCATTAAATACTATTTTACAAACACAGAGGCATCCTGCAAATACAATTGATATTGGCGGTGGGTTTCTTTCAAATCATGATGATTTCATGAAAAAGGTAAACTATATTAAAAAAGCATATGATCCTACTTTCACATATATAGCAGAGCCTGGAAGATTCTTTTCATCTGTATCTCAAGATTTCTTTGTAAAAGTTATTGGTAAAAAGCCTTGGTCAAATGGTTGGAGATATACGATAGACGATAGTCTTTACGGACAATTTTCTTGTATTCCGTTTGATCATGCGACACCTCTATGGATGCGAATCCCTTTAGAAGATGATGATGTTAGACCAAAAATAAGAGGACTCTTAATGGGTCGCACATGCGATTCTGTAGATGTAATTGCTAAATCCGAATCAATGGAAGAGTTAGAAATTGGTGACTGGCTATGGTTTCCTCATATGGGTTCTTATACAAATGCAACCGCGAATGAATTTAATGGCTTTCCTAAACCACAGGCTATAGAGATGCATGTAGACCCACCAGATATAAATTTATATAAAGAAAGAATGCCAGAATATGTTGAAACTGTTGCACCCGTTTCTAGTGCTAACCTACTATATTAAAAAAAATTGATTTTTAAAAAGTTATAATGTTAGTATCACAAAAATGGCATCAGAAGACTGCTCGGTCTGTGCTGAGAAGTATACGAGTGTTGTCCGCACCAAGATTTGTTGCGGATATTGCTCTTATTCAGCATGTAAAACTTGCGTAACACGGTATTTGCTTTCTCAAGCAATAGATGCGCATTGTATGAATTGTCGCACTGGTTGGAATCGAGAGTTTCTTGATATCCACATGACAAAGGCATTTCGTACTGGAGCCTGGAAAGAGCATCGCAAGAAGATGATTGTAAATCGTGAGAAAGCAATTCTTCCAAATTTTCAGAGATATGCGGCAGCAAAGAAGAGTATGGCTGAAATGTATCCAAAGATGGTGGAAGCACAGAAAAATTTAGCTGAGATTGAGTCTAAAAAGAATAAAATTACTAGTAACATTTATATTAGATCTACAAGAATTGTAACAGCAGATGCTGAAACCGAAGCTAGTCTAATGGAAGAGCAAGAGAAAGATGCTGAGAAACTCCCAAAGGCTATAATGGAACATACGAAAGCAGGATTGATTTGTAGTCGTATTACAAATGAATTCCAAAGACAACATAATATCTACAATAATTTTGACTCAAAGAAGGAAGTTGAAAAGAAAGAGTTTATTATGAAGTGTGTGAAAGACGGATGTCGCGGATTTCTCTCACAAGCTTACAAGTGCGAGCTTTGCTCTACATATGTGTGTAAGGATTGTATGATTCCTAAGAATGAAAAGAATGATGAAACACACGTATGTAAGAAGGATGATGTTGATACAGTTGCTCTTATTCGTAAAGAGACTCGGCCATGTCCTAAGTGTGGTATTCGTATTTCAAAGATCGACGGCTGCGATCAGATGTGGTGTACTGCTGCAGATTGCGGCACAGCGTTTAGTTGGATGAATGGCAAAGTTATCTCTGGTGTGATTCACAATCCTCATTATTATGAGTGGCTCCGTCGCAGAAATAATGGAGAGGCTCCTCGCAATCCTGGAGAGATTCTTTGTGGTGGTCTTCCTCAGTATTATAATGCCTTCTCAGTTCCATTTCGCACTCTTGGCTTTTCAGCAACTACCACAAATCCTAAACCTCTATATGGTCAGCAAGTTAATCTAATTGCCTTTATTCATGCATGTCTAACAGACTTAGAGTATGTTCGTGTACCTCATTATAATACAGTCCGAGACGCCAATATGCTAAAAGAAATACATGTTGATTTCTTGTTAAATACTATTGATGAGAATAGGTGGAGTCAGAGCATTTATCTCAAAGAGAATAATCTTGAGAAAAAACAAATGATCGGCCAAATTATCCAAACCTTCTATAATGCGGGCGCAGATATGATGCGAAATCTAGCAGCTCTTATTGCTGATATGCAACGTAAGAAGGTTGTTGATCTAAAGTATATAATTGAAATACAGCCTATAAATGCCATACTTGCTCAGTTTGATGAACTGAGAAAATATATTAATGAGAGTTTTGAGAAACTAGCGGAGACGGTGAACTGTGCAGTACCTCAATTTGATGACACATGGCGTTGGCAACCCGCTGCTTCGCTAGAGCGTATCAGAGCTGCAAAAGAAATAGCATCTAAAATAGAAGTAAAGAAGTAAACTATGGAATATTGTATATCTATTTGGTTACCATCTCTTGTTGAAAGATATGAAATTATAAAAACACTCGAAAAAAATATTAAACAACCTATATATATTTTTAATGCAATTGATGGAAC